>NXNN01000004.1_pt1 | contig 47347 bp, 34 predicted proteins | sample 2041041 | NCBI WGS metagenome assembly NXNN01 (sample SAMN07660617, study PRJNA407663) | chicken gut metagenome | isolation source: caecum content treated with Lincosamide | host: Gallus gallus domesticus | place: Czech Republic: Brno | collected 2016 | reverse complement strand
CATGCTCGGCGACGTAAAAATCGACGAGAAAAAAGCAAAAGAATACTTTTTGCGTGAACGGACAAAATGCGGCGAACAAAACAGGCTGTCCGACGAAAAACAGCTTCGCGCTCTTACAAACAGGCTCACGGAATTAGATAAGCTGATACAGTCCGCATTTGAAGAAAAGGTACTCGGAAACCTGCCCGACAGCGTATGCAAAAGTTTATGCGAAAAGTATCAGCTTGAAAAGGAAGGCACAGAGCGGCAGATCGCGGAACTTAAAAAACGGCTCTCCGAAACGGACTGTATAGACGCAGAGGTCGAGGAATACATAGCACGGCTGAAGCGGTATGCCAAGTGCGAAGAACTGACGCGCGAAATGTGCCTGCAACTCATTGAGTTTATCACCGTAGGCGAAAAACCTGCGGACAATAAGCCGCGCGAGATCCACATTTACTATAAACTTATATCGGGCCAAACGCTTGCGGATTACCGCGAACAAATTACAAAATAATTCCCATATGTTACCTGCCCCACGGGTGCGACGGGCGCTACGGGTGCGACGGGCGCAACGGGTGCGACGGGCGCGACGGGCGCTACGGGCGCGAACGCGCCGCTGGAGACAATGACGGCATATTCCACGCCGACGCAGCAGGTGACGAACAATGCGGCGGTCATTTTTGACCGTACAGCCTCGCAGAACGGTTCAGCCATATCGCATGCGGACAACACAGCCGCATTCACGATCAGCGAACCCGGCACCTATTTTGCGACGTACAACGGTACGGCGGCGCCGCTTGCCAACGCACAGCTGCCCGAAACGAACCTGGTGCAGTTTACCCTGAACGGCACGGCGCAAAACGGCGCTTCGACGCAGCACATCTTTACGACGGCAAACGAGACGAGCGCGCAGTCCGCGTCGCTCGTGTTCACCGTGGCGAGCGTTCCTGCGACGCTGGAACTCGTTTCGAGCGGCGGAACGTACAACTATTCGGGCGTAACGATGAATATTTTCAAGATCGGTTAAATTACCGCGGGCGGAGGGAGAATTTCCCTCCGCTTTTTCATTCGCTTGACGAACCGGGCAAAAAGATTTATGATAATAGAAACAGAGGAACGGATATGATACGCACGGATATACACACGCACACAAAATTCTCCGCAGACGGGCGGAACAGCATCGAAGAAATGATCGCCGCCGCCATGCAAAAGGGACTTGCCTGGTACGGCATTTCCGAACATTTCAACTACGATTACGACCGTCTGCACCTGACCATCGACGGACAGGAAGTGCCGCCCATCGACGAACGGGCGTATTTTACGCGGGCGCGGGAGCTGCAAAAACAGCTCCGGGGCAAACTGCACCTGCTCGTCGGAGCCGAATTCGGCTACGACAACGCAAACTCCACCCTGCAACGTTATATTGAAACGGAGCAGGAATATTCGCCCGACTTTGTAGTGAACAGCGTGCATACCTGTCTGGGCATGGACTGCTACTTCCCCCACTACTGCGTCGGGAAGAGCAAGGAATACGCCTACAACGCCTACCTGTACCGCGTGCTGGAAAGCCTCGACGCGCCCTACCGCTACGATATTGTGGCGCATATCGGCTATTGTTCGCGCAACGCGACCTATCCCGACCCCAAACTCCGCTACGAGGACTATGCGGACGTGCTCGACGAAATTTTAAAGCGCATCATCGCCCGGGGCAAGATCCTCGAAGTGAATTCGAGCGCCAAGACGGCGGGCAGCCCCTTTATCCCCGATACGGATATTCTGGAGCGGTACTTCGAACTGGGCGGGAGGATGATTTCCTTCGCCTCCGACGCGCACGACACGACCCGCATTGCCGACCGCCGCGACATCGTGGTCGCCGCGCTCAAGAAAGTCGGGTTTACCCATCTCACGATTCCCGACAAGGGAAGATATCTGCAACTCGAAATCTGAAAAGCAGACCAACGGAGCAGCGCCTTACCTTTGAACCGCCCGGACGGATGAGGCGGAGCGCGGCAGAACAAACCCGTTTTCGCCCCGCATCCCTGCCCGCGCGCGGAATGACGGATTCGAATTTCGCCGCCGTCGCCTGAAAGCGGCGCGGCGGAGGGCGCTCCAAGGCGGGCGTTCGAAATACGAAATATAAAAGCGCAAGGGGATCCCCTTGCGCTTTTGCGAAAAATGCCGCGCCGTCAGGCGCGGCATTCCTCCGCTATTTCCTCTTCCAGTTTTTTACGGTCGATCTTGCCGATGATGCTGACGGCAAGCTTATCCCGGAATACGATTTGCTTGGGTACTGCATATCCGATGAGCCTGCGGCGGCAGATCTCCATGACCTCCCGCTCGCACGCCGCCCTGTCCGCGCCCTCTTCCGGCTCGACGTACAGGCGCACGATTTGCCCTTTGACGGGGTCGGGCACGCCCACGGCGCAGCACTTGGCGACGCCCTTCGCCTGCCCCGCCGCCTCCTCGATCTCCGAGGGGTACACGGGTACGCCGCTCACCTTCAAAACATTTTTCAGCCGCTGTTTGAAGAATAAAAAGCCGTCCTCGTCCACATAGCCGCAGTCGCCCGTGGCGAGCCACTTTTTGCCGTCCGCCTCGACGAACGGGTCGCCCTCTTCGCCCAGGTAGCCGAGCATGAACTGCTCGGAATGCAGGTAAATTTCGCCGACATGCCCCGCGCCCTGCCGCACGCCGTCCTTATAAATGCCGATCTCCGTGCCCGTGAGCGGGCGGCCGACCGAGCCCGCGCGGTTGTGCTGGCGGGTATTGACGACGCATACGCCCGCCGTTTCGGTAAGACCGTAGCCCGCGAAGATGCGCGCGCTCGCTCCCTGCCGCTCCAATACCGCGTTGAAATCGGCGAGGAGCCGCGGCGAAACGCTGTCGCCCCCGACCCAGATGTCCTTCAGGTTGGACAGATCGCCGCGCGTAAACGCCCTTTCGCCGAGCAGTTTGAGGTACATCGTGGGGACGCCCGTCAAGATGTTCGCGCGGCTTCGGACAATTTCCTTCGCGCTGCGCTTCGCGTTGAATTTGAGGCACATCACGTTGGTTCGCCGCATGATCATGCACATGTGCATGTTGATGCACAGCCCGTAGCCGTGAAAAATGGGCAGAACGTTGTACAGCGCGGTATAATTTTCGATGGGTTCGCCCAAAAACTCCTGTGCCTTGGCGCAGAGGTTGTTGCACACGGCGTTGCAATGGGCGATGGTTTTCGGTTCGCCCGCGGTGCCGCCGCTGGCAAGGTAGACCGCCGGTTCCCTCGCGCCGAACGCCGCCGCGCCGACGCGCGGATTGCCGCGGTTTTTGAGATATTTTTCAAACGGAATGCCCTTCGCCTTCCGCTTTTGCGTGAAACGGTAGTACAGTTTTGCGCCCGCGCCCATGTAGGAAGCGCTGTCGCTCACCAACACGGGGATGCCGAACGCAAACCCCGCAGCGGGGTATAAATCGTACACGAGGATGAGCTTGCTGTGCGATTTTTCCGCGCTCTCCTTCAGCTTTTCGGGCGGAAGGAAGGGATGCACGAGGTTGACCGCCGCACCCAGTTTGTTCGCAGCATAGAAAGCGAACACCGCCGCGGGCGAGTTGGGCATGCACAAAGTGACCGCGTCTCCCTTTCCGAGCGAAAACTCCGCGGAAAGGTTGTTCGCAAGGGTATCGATGCGGTCAAACACCTCGGCAAAGGTGTAATTTTTGCCGTAAAAGGCGATGGCAGGCTCGATTTTGCTGCCCGAGATATTCCGTTTTACCGCCTCATACATGGAGCAGGTTTCAGGGAAACGTTCAATCAAAACAGGTACACCTTTGGGTAAAAATTTTCGTTCGCCGATACAAATTCACTGCGCGGGCGCGAGGTACGACCGCGCAAACGTTTCAAAACAGGGAAGCGACCCATGCCGACAAAAAGAGGGCGACGGGGATGACGACCATGTGCGCGACGTAGACGAACGCCGCATGCCTGCCGATGAAGCAGACGCCCGAATTCCACGCGCCGTCCAGCGGGGAGAGCGCGTATTTTGCGGAGGAATGGTAAATGAGCCGCCCGATCGCCCCGCCGACGAGGATGAGCGCCGCAAACGGCAGAACGGGAAAATAATCGCCCGAATACCGCGAAAAGTTGAACCCGTCGACATAGACGAAGAGGGATAAAAACATATTTTCTCCCGTACTGCCTTTCGCGGGAACCGTTTCGTGGATGTGCCAGATGCCGTTCGTATAGGTGACGTACGAGCACTGCGTGAAGTACCAGACCAAAAATCCGACGCCGATTATGGCGGGCAGAAAGCGCAGCGCCGCGCGCGCGATGCGGGCGGTCTTCCCCTGCCCCAGCACGTCGCCGACGGCGACGGCGGCATTGTCGATAAAGGCGTACAGGAACACGCCCGCGGCGATCATATGGATGACGCCGAACAAGACCGTTGCGCCCTGCAGCCCGAAGTTGTTTTCCACGACGTAGGTGACCGCCGTGATGCCCGCGGCGACGATGCCCAGAAGAATCCCGCGGCGGAAATTGCCGCGGGTGAGCGTACAGCTCACGCCGCACAGGAGGAAAAAGGCGGTGATGACGACCTGCCTTACGAGGATGCGCAGATCCCACGTCCAGTACCACCGCCCGATTTGCTCCGCCCCCGCAAAGACGTTCGTGCCGAACATTTCGTTGAGGAAGGGCAGAATGTCGTACAGGCAGAACATGAGGTGGTCGACGATCATCAGGCTCACGCAAAGCCCGCGCAGAAAGTCGATTTCCCAGAACCGTTCCCTGGCGCGCCCGCAATAGCGGCCCGTCATCTTTTTATAGCCGGAAAATCCCGGATTTTTTTGATTGATTCCGCTAAAATACATCCTCTTCAGTTTACCATTTCCGCCGCGCCGTTGTCAAACGGCGCGGCGGCTTTTTCCAGCAGAAAGCGGATTTTTTCACAGAGTTTCCGAAATTCTATGCCCGCAACGCACATATTCGCGCCGCACAATAAAGTCCGGAAGCGCCCGAACGACCGCTATGCGGAAAAAATTTCGTCCAATGCGGCGCGAAGCTCGGCGATGCTCCCGCAGGCGAGCAGTTTTGCGCGGAATGCGGAGCTGCCGCGCATGCCGCGGATATAGAACGCCGCCATCTTGCGCATCTGCACGAGGGTGAACTTTTCTCCGTAGAACGGGAGCATGTCCGCGATCTGCCCCTCGATGGCGGCGCGCCTGTCCCACTCGCTCCCGCCGCCCAGAATTTCGGCGAATACGTGCGGGTCGTACATCGCCGCACGGGCGAGCATCACGCCGTCCGCGCCCGTCTCTTCCAGCATTTTCTCGGCGTCCGCCCGTGTGAAGACGCCGCCGTTGGCGACGACGGGGATATTGACCGCATTCTTTGCCGCGGCGATCTGCGCGTAGTCGGGCTCGCCCGCGTACACCATGTCGCGCGTGCGGCCGTGCACGGTGAGCATGTCCGCCCCCGCGCCCTCGCACATCTTCGCGAACTCTGCGGCAAACGGCTTGCCCCGTTCCAACCCGATGCGGAATTTGACGGTGATTTTTTTGCCGCTCTTTTTGCATGCGGAGATGATTTTCTCCGCGAGCGGCATATCCGCCAGCAAGGCGCTCCCCTCGCCGTTCTTGAACACCTTCGGCACGGGGCAGCCCATGTTGATGTCGATGATTTCGAAGTCCTTCAAGTACTCGCTTTCGCACGCTTCGCGCAGGATGGCGGGGTCGCTGCCGAACAGCTGCGCCGCCGTCTGCGGTTCGCTTTCGTCCTTATACAAGAGCTGACGCGTCGCCTCGTTGTTGTACTTCAAGCCCTTGGCGCTGACCATTTCGGTAAAGCACAGCCCCGCGCCGAAAAAGTAGCACAGCTTGCGGAAGGCAAAGTCGGTATACCCCGCCAGCGGCGCGCATAGGATATTGTTTTTTATGTACGTATCGCCGATTTTGAGCCGTTCGCCGAGTTTTGCCATATATCTCCTTTCCCGCCGCGGTTTCGCGCGGCGCCCGTATTTCTCACTTACCGCCCTGCCCGCGGAGCTGCTCCTTCGCCCGCTCGTAATACGCCCAAAGCTCGTCGGCGGGGAGTTCGTTCATCTTTTTGCCGTCCGCCAAAATCAGCTCCTCGGTGGCGCAGAAACGGTCGATAAATTTCTGCGTGCTCTCTTTGAGGCTCTCCTCGCAGTCTGCGCCCGCAAGCCTGCCCACGTTGACCGCCGAAAACAGGAGATCGCCCGTCTCTTCGGAGATGTGCGCCTTGTCCCCTTCGGCAACCGCAGCAAGCAGTTCGGAAAGCTCCTCCCTGACCTTTTCCGCCGCCTCGTCCGCGTCCTTGAAGTCGTAGCCGTACTTGGCGGCGCGCTTTGCCGCCTTCTGCGCGCGCATGGCGGCGGGGAACACCTTCGGCACGTCGCGCACCGAATCGGAGGCGGTCTTCTGCCCCTTTTCGAGCGTCTTGTTCCTGTCCCACACGGAGAGAGCGCTGTTTTCGTCGCTCGCTTTGTCCTTGCCGAAGATGTGCGAATGGCGGAAGATGAGCTTGGAGCACACGCCGCTCAACACGTCCTCGGGGGAAAACGCGCCCCGCTCCTGCCCCAAAATCGAATGGAAAGCGCCCTGCATCAGCACGTCGCCCGTCTCCTCGCAGATCTTATCGTCGTCCTTGCAGTCGATGGCGTCGACCAGCTCGTACGCTTCCTCGACCATATTCGTGCGGATGCTCTCGTGCGTCTGCGCCCTGTCCCACGGGCAGCCGTCCGGCGCGCGCAGAAGGCGCATGATCTCCAACAAATCGTCGTAATTGAACCGCGTGCGCTTTAAGAGCGGGATCTCGGGAATGACGATGCTGCAGGTCAGATCGTACTCCCCCTGCCTGTCCGCCTCGTACAATTTGATTTTCTTCGCCCTGCCGCCGCGAACGAAATATGCCTCCGCCTCGTCGCCGAACCAGTCGCACAGCTTTAATTTTGCATCGCCCGCGACGAGGTCGCAGTCGGCGTCGTACACGCACAGGGGCAAAAGCGGGCGCGATTCGGGCATGGCATATGCGGAAAACGCCGCGCGTGAAGGCGCGCTCACCCGCGCCGCCGAAAACGCCGCGTCCGCCTTGGAAACGCCCGCGAACACGCGCGCCCCCTTGCTTTTTTGCAGGACGATCTGGGCGGAAACGTCGTCGCAGGCGCTCCCGTCCACGCAGTACACCGTATCCCCCTCCTTCGCCGCGTCGAGCACGGCGCGGGCGAGCTTCTTGTTCAGCGTATCGAAATTGCGGCAGCCCGCGTACAGTGCATCCAGCGTTTCAAAGGGCACGCCCAGCGCCTTTACCCCTTCCGCGGCGGGAGTTTCGCCCGTGCGCAGGATGACGCGCGCGCCCGAAAGCAGAGCCTCCTTCGCTCCCTCCGAAATGTCCTTGGGGTCACAGCCCAGTCCGACGATCGTTAACATACTTTTTTCTCCTCGGTAATTGCAGTTCTTCCGCCGAAAACGCACCGAACGCGAGCGCACCCAGCAGGTACACGGCGGCGGCGACCATGCCTGCAAACAATATATGCGCGCGCAGGGGATATGCCGCTGCCATCGCCCCCGCGGAAATAAGCGCGAATTTCAGCGCGTCGCCGTACAGGCGCAGGCGGTTTTTCCGTTCCCTAATACTATACAACAAATTGAAAATAAGTGCAAACAAATAACACGCCAATGCCGCATAAGCCGCACCGCGCACGGAAATTTGCGGAACGCGCAGAAGCACAAGCTCCAACCCCAGCTTGATCGCGACGCCGATCGCCATGGAAATTGCCGCCGTTTTTGCCCGACCCTGCCCCGTAAGGCAGGCAGACAGAGTCTGCACCGCAGACAAAAGCACCGCCGCAAAGGCGAGCGCGCGCACCAGCGACGAAAGCTCCGCGCCCTCCGCTTCGGGCAGGGAGCGGAAGATGAACGAGGACACCTGCGACGGGAAAAGAAACAGAAACGCCGCCGCGGGCAATGCCAGAAACAGCGTGCATTTGACGGCAAAACAGATCTTCCTTTCCGCAGCCGATCTTTCGCCCCTCGCGTACAGCGCGGCGACGGCGGGTACGCTCGCCGCGGCGAGACCGTAGCACACGGACACGGGCAGGTTGATGAGTGTGGACGCCCCACCCGAATACAGGCCGTACAGCGCGGTGGCATTCTCCGCATATTTGCTTACCAGGCGCACGATGAGGATGCTGTCGAGTATATTGGAAAGGGGCAGCACCCCCGCCGCCAGCGCGACGGGAAGGGTGGCGCGCAGGAGCGACGCGGCGTTTTCACTCCCCCGTTCGGGATACAGCGGGCGGCGCGTGTGAGGCAACAGCGCGAACATGCACAGGCAGGCGGCAAGCTCGCTGAGGGTGACCGCAAGAAGCGAATATTCGACGGCGCGGACTATATTTTCGCGGTACATATATGCAAAAAAGAGACCAAAGGCAATTTTTACGAGCTGCTCGGAGATTTCGGAGACCGCCGTCGGAACGAAGTTGTTCCGCCCCTGAAACCAACCCCGGAAGCAGGAGAGTACGGACACGAGCAAGACGCTCGGCGCGAGCATGCGATAGGCTGCGGCGACCGCCGCCTCCCCCTGCGCCGCACTCATGGGACGGGCGAGCAGGAACATGGCGGCGCAGCCCGCCAGCCCGATCGCCGAGAACAGCAGAAGGGAACGGCGCAGGATGGCGCGGGAATTTTCGCCGCGCGCTTCCGCGCGGGATACGAGGCGCGCCAGTCCCGAGGGGATGCCCGTAGCCGACACGGTCAGAAGAAGGCAATAGAGAGGGAAAACCATCTGATACAATCCCATCCCCTCCCCGCCGAGGAGGTTCGTGAGGGGCACGCGGTACAGCGCGCCGAGAATTTTTGCGACGATGCCGCCGACGGAAATGACTGCGGCGCCCTTGAGAAAGCTCTGCTGTTTCATATGTAGACAGACCGCAGAAACCGCCTTCGGCGGTTTTCCCGCCCGGCGATGGAGCGGCGGAAACGGACAGCGCCGTCCCGCAAAGGCACGGCAGCGCGGCGGGAGGTTTCGTATAAAACCATTGCAAAATGCGAATATTCATGCTATAATGAGTTGACCCCGGAGGAAATCCGGGAGGAGAACGGGAGGAAATGAAACAGATTATCCTTTTTTTTGAAACGAAAGTGCAAACGCCGGAGCCGTGGGGCATTTATCATCTGTGCTGTATGCTCATACTCGTCGCTTGCGCTGTACTTTTGGTCGCTTTCGGGAAAAGGCTGCGCGCAGAACCGGGGCTTGTACGGCGGCTGACGATCGGAACGGGAATTTTTTTAATCGCCATCGAAGCGCTTAAACAGGTGTTTTACGGTCTGCATACAGGCGCAAACGGCATTTACTGGGACTATCCGTGGTGGGTGTTCCCCCTGCAGATGTGCTCGACGCCGATGTACGCCTGCCTTGCCCTGCTTTTCTTCCGCGCAGGGAGAATACAGCGGGCGCTGTGCACATATCTCGGCACCTTCGGCATGGTCGGCGGGATCACCGTGATGCTGCTCCCCTCCACCGTATTCACCGACCTTCTGTTCGTGAATATCCACACGATGGTCTGGCACATATTGCTCGTCTGCATCGGCATACTGCAATGGGTCGGAGGAACGGCGGGGCAAAAGGTTTCCGACCTCGCCGGCTGCGCTGCCGTATTTCTCTTTTTCGCGGGCATCGCCGCCGCGCTCGACTGCGCGCTGCCGCATCTTGCGGAGGAGGGCTTCAATATGTTCTATTTAAGCCCCTATATCCCCATCTCCATGTCCGAAATTGTCGCCGGTTTTTGGGAAAGCGTTCCTTACCCCGTTTATCTGCTCACCTATGCGGCAGGGTTTATCGGCGTATCGGCGGCAATCTTTTTCCCCGTCCGCGCCATCCGCTCCGCGGCGATGCGCACCGAAGCGGAACGGAAAACGGAGAAACATCCCGCCTGACCAGGCGGCGGCAAATACCGCAATAAAGGAAATAAATCTATGCGCGGGCGCGCCGAACGGCGTACCCGCGCTTTTTTCAGCCTCCATTCCGCCGTATCAGACGGAAGACGGAGCCCCGAAGCATGGAAAACTCCGCGCGGAGCCGCTTCAATCGAACTGATTGGCAAGAATATCGGCGGTAAGGCGGCACAGCTTGATCGCGCCGCTCTCCATGCGCGCCCCCTCTTCCGACGACAGAAGCGAAACCGCGCCGAGGCAATCCCCGCCCGAAACGATCGGGACGATGATCTGCGCCGTAACGTTCACGTTCGCATCGTCCGTCAGGGGGACGATGTCACCGCCCTCCGCGAGGTTGGCAACGTAGCTGCGCCTTTCGCGCATGATATTCTCCAACTGGCGAGACACCTGTTTTTTTGCGTAATCTTTCCTTCCCTCGCCCGATGCGTACAAAATCTCGTCCGTATCGCAGATGACGGCGAGGCAGCCACTTAAATCGCCCAGCGATTTGGTCGTACCCTCCGAAAATTTTTCGAGCGTGGCGATGGGCGAATATTTTTTGAGCATGAGCTCGTCCCTGTCCGTAAAAATCTCCAACGGGTCGCCGTCCTTGATCCGCAGGGTGCGGCGGATCTCCTTCGGGATTACCACCCTGCCAAGCTCATCGATTCTTCTCACTATACCCGTAGCTTTCATTATTACCTCCCTTTCCCGCACCGTAAAGCCGCCGGTACGGATACTTTAACACAAGTATGCGCTTCTTTTTTCCGCTTATTCCCTCTTTATCCTCCTTTTTCTGTTTTCTCCCCGCGCGGACGATCGGCTGAACGCGTTTTGCCGCTGCCGCATTCATGCGGGGTGAAACGGAAGTTCTTCTCCGCATACGCGCCGGAAACAGCCGCCCCGCTTTGAACATATCGCAGATTTCGGCACAGTTTTCAGGCCCCTCCGCAAAAAAGTCTCCCAACCGCAATAAACGGTTCGAAGACTTTTCCTTTTCAATGCGCCGCCGGTCGGCGGTACTTATTTTTCGTAACGTATGGTCATTTTTTTGACGCCGAAGGGAACAAAATGGTATTCGTCGGTATATTCGGCGGGGTTGCCGTTTTCCCAGTCGCCGCGGAATTCAAAGTTGTACGGACTGACCCCCATAGGCTCGGGAACTTTATAATGGTGCGGCCCGAAAAGGTTGCGCAGGCTCGAACGCAGAACGAGCCTTACTTCGTTTTTCCCTTTGCGCAGAACGGGCGATATATCCTTTTCCGTATCCAACGCGATGCGCACGCTCTTTCCGTTTGCGGTCACTTCCGCTTCCATGAACCTGCCTTCCAAAGCCAAAATCGCTTTACCGCTGCCGCTGTATTCAATTTCGCCCTGCAACGCGAGTTCCCCTTTAAAGAAAGGATACCCCTCCGCATACAGATTTTCCGTGAGCGGCGGAAGCTCCTTCCGCTGCGACAGCGAAAAATCCTTCTCCACGGCGAATCCGCCCTTCAGATACGAAGGCTCGATCGAGGTATCGTAATACAGGCAGTTCCTCAGGCTCTCCGTGGCGAGCGGGTCGAACAGAGCGAAGCGCACCCCCTCGTGCTGCCAGAAGCGGAAACCGTATATGAGTTCGTTCTCCCCTTCCCGCACGTCGCCGCCGATTTGTGCCTCGACAAAGTTTACGTCGAACGCGCTTTGCGCAAATTGCACGGGTCTGCCGTTGATTTGCACCGACGTAAACTCCGCCTTTTCCAGAATGAGCGACAGCGGCATCTTCTCCCGCAGGACAAAGGTCTGCCGCACGCGCAGCTCGCCCTTGTAGTCCTCCCGCAGCAGTTCCTCGAACAACCCCGAAATCGGGCGGCGCTCGCCGAACGGCGATTCCCCGCGCGCGATCTGCGCATAGTCGAGCGCGAGATAATTTTCCGTTATATCCGCAACGCGGAAACAGTTCGTTACATCCTGCTCCGCTATCTTTTTCTCCGCCGGGTGCGCCGCGGCGCTCTTGACCAGGATCAGGCTCTCCGCGCCCCCGAGAACAAATTCATCCCCCGAAAGCGGATGCTCTTCCGCCGTTTCCAGATCGAGCGCACAGTACTTTTCCGCCGCGCCCTCGATGCGCACGCGGCTCGTTTCCGTGCGCGAAAGGTTTTTGATGAATATAAATTCGCCGAGTTCCCCTCGCCGCGCCGTCAGAACGCTGTGCCCGTCCTCGCAGGCATAGCCGAAGCGACCTTCCTCCAAGATCTCCTCCAGAGCCGTATCCGAACGCAGGGACACTTCCCTCTTCTCCCCGCCGATATATTGCACATCGCCGAGCACGCACAGCCTGCCCGTATATTTTTGCAGCAACGCATACGTTTCGGGCGCGAGCGTGCGCATCTGCGGCACGATCACCGTGCGGTAGGCACACCTGCCCACCTGCAGAACGCCGTTCTCCGCGCTGCCGTGCTTCGCCAACAGGCTCTCGTCGATAAAGTGGAAGGTTATGCCCCGCTTGCGCAGGCGCAGGAGCAGTTCGTCGAACGCATCCTCCGTTTCCTTTACGCTCCCGTAATCTTCCGAACGGATATAATCCAGCCAGATTTCGCGCTGAGGGTGAATGATACCCACCTCGTATACGTCCTCCGTTTCCCCGACGATATACCCGAGCCGCGCGAAATAATCGTTGAATGTTTTAAACCCGCCGAACCAGTTTGCCTGCGGCGAAAATACGGGCGGATGATCCGTCTTTCCCCGCCCCGCCACCGAATACGGGTACAGGTGCTGGCACATCTTATTTACGCCGTTGAAGTACTGATACTCCCCGATGCTGCGCAGCTCTTTGGGCGTTACGTCGTACCCCGCACAGCCGAACGTTTCGGTAAGGATAAGTTTTTTGCCCAGCTGCGCCGCCGCGCTGCCCACCTGCCGGGGCGAAAGTTCGGTGCCGCAATCCCGCCCCAGCCAGTCGATGCCGGGGATATGCTCGTATTCGTACGTCGGCATAACTGCCGCGCCGCCCCACATCTGCCCGAACAGCAGGCTCTCTTCCACCGAGTGCCCCGTCAGCCTGCAGCCGTGGCTTTCGCACCAATCGTACAGCTTTTTATAGAAATTCTGCACATACAGCCTGTTCAGCGTACCGAAGTAACGCTCGCGGAAGGCGTACCCGCCCTCCCCTTTTTCAAACAGCCAGATGAGCCCGTCGCGTATGTCCTCGCCGCGCGCGGCGAACTCCCTTTCGGCGACGGGCGTGTACGGCGTTGCCCAGCGATAGTACTGCGGCTCGTCCGTAAAGAACCCCGCAAGCTCCTTCCCGAAGCTGCCTCTGAACCGTTCGTAGTATTTTTCGTGCGTTTCCGCGATGAACGCATCCGTCACCGCGGGGTTGAGGATATCCGTGTTCGCGGGACTGACGCGAAGATATATGTTGTGATACTCGGAAACGCCCGGCCGTACACTTTCAACGCGGGCAAACCCGTTGCCCTGCCGCACGAATACGGCAAAGGCGGCAGGGTCGTATTCACCCGCCGAATATTCGAGAAAGCGGGCGCGGAACTCCTCGTTTTCCAGAAGTTTGCCCCCCACAAACCCGCTCGGCCAGCCGTTTTCGTCGTAGATCCACGCCTCCATGCCCAGCTCTTTCGCCTTTTTCAGGCACGCGCCGATACACGAGAACCACTTTTCGCCGAGATATTCCTCCTTCAGCCCCGTCCGCGCGTGCATGATGAACCCGCCGATGCCCGCAGACTTCATCTCTTCGATCTGCCGGCACAGTTCCCCTTCGTCCAGATAATTGTTCCAAGACCAAAACGGTATGCTGCGGTACTCTTTCAGTTCGCCGCCGAGAATTTGCTTCCAATCCGCCATCCTTTTCATAGCCAACTCCTGCAAGATGTGTAAATATTTTTTTCTATTGTATCATAAAAGGGTCGATTTATCAATCGTTCAGCCGAGCCGTTCGCGCGCTTTTTCCTGAAAAGCACAGCCGTGTCCGATTATGAAAGGACGCCGTCAGCGCACGGTCAGCTTTTGCACGAGGATATATGTTCTTCCGCGGAAGGCATACGGAGCATCGCCGTCGCCCGTAGCGTTGAACAGGTATTCCGGCTTTCCTCCGCAGAAAAGCAGCGAAGGCCGCTCCAGATTGCATTGTTCGCGCAGTTCGCCGCCGAACCGGACTTTCCTCGAATACGCGAGCGGTTCGTCCGCCACCGTAAAACGGATGCAATCGTCGCTCTCGGCATAAAATCCGGCTCCCCATTCGCCCGTAATGCCTTTGCCGCCCTTGCTGTCGTCCTTTGCCAGAAGGCAGAACTTGTTCCGCTGCTCATCGTACCACAGGAACGGGTCTTCGACGTGGATTGCCTCGTCCTCGAAACGAAGGATCGGGTCTTCGCAAAGCCGCGCGAACCGCCCGTCCGGCTTGTCCGCAACTGCTACGCCCAACTGCAGTTTCGCCCCCGCGAACCGGCGCGATTTATAAATCATATACGTTTTTCCGCCGGGCAGGATTGCCACGGCGGGGTTCGTCGTAGCCGTGCAATCCCAATGCGAACAGCCGCGCGGTTCAAGCAGCGGACTGTCCTGCCGGACGAATTCGCCGTAAATGCTGTCCGCCACCGCCACGCCGATGCGCTTGCGGTTCCACGTTTCCAGCGCACACCCCTCCGAAATCGCATCTGCCGAGTCGGGTATTTCTCCGCCGTACGTCGTTCCCATATAGTACAGGTAATACCTGCCGTTCCAATAGCGTATGCAGGTATTGTGCGTATTCATTCCGTCAAAATACTGCCTGCCCCGCCGCGGAAGCACGACGCGGAGAAAGCGGTACGGCCCCTCCGGTCTGTCCGATACCGCCTGAATGATTTCGCTGTTGAACAGCCAATTCCAGCCGAATCCCAGGCTTTGGTTCCAGCGCGAGCAGAACATATGATATTTCCCCTCCGCCTCGATGACGGAGCAATCCCATACATAATAGCCGCCTTCCTCATACGCGATTTTCGCTTCCGAAAGTCTGTATGCAAATTTTTCCGGCATATTGTTTTCCTCTTTTTTCCCGCCGTAAACGGGAAAGCCTTTGCCGAAAAACGCAAAGGCTCCCTCTTCCGAATCGCCGCCCTGCGCTTTTGCCCCCGAAGGAAGCGCGGACGCCGCGGCGAAGTTCTATTTCGTGATTGTAACTTTTTTCAGGGCGCGCGGCTCATCGGGCGAAAGCCCTTTGCCGCAGCTTACTTTGCACGCGAGCATCTGCGCAGCCAGCGCAAAGCAAAACGCTGTTTCCGCTTCCGTTTTTCCGCCCGGGATCAGTTCGACGTGCGCGTTCATACCGCGGAAGGAGTCTGCATCGTCCGTCACAATGAACAGGTCTGCCCCCAGTTCCTCCATCTTCCGCGCGCATTTGACGTAATCTTCGCGATGTACCTCGTCCGTCGCCGCGTTCAGCGAATGCCGCGACGCAAACAGGATCACCTTCGTTCCCTTCCCCACCATCGCCATCGGCCCGTGATAGAAATCCGAGCTGTGATATGCGCGCGCGCGGATATAACAGGTTTCCTGCAATTTCAGACCGCACTCGAAAGCGAGAGCGGACGACACCCCCCGCCCGAGCAGAAAGCATTCCTCCGCGCCGATAAATTCCTTTGCCATACCGTCCGTCGCCGCATCGACGGCGGGCGAAGATTTTTCGAGGAGTTCTCCGATGCCGTCAGCGCCGATACCCGCTCCCAGCGCGTCGGCGAGCAGGAGGGAAAGATACAGCTGACTGCTGAACGTTTTCGTTGCAGCGACGCTCTTTTCCTCGCCCGCATTGCAGTAAAGGTGGTACTGTGCAAGCTTTGCAAGGGGGCTTTGCTCGTCGTTTGTGATCGCGACGGTTACGGCGCCGCTCTCGTTGCCTGCGCGGACGATCTCCATTACGTCCGCCGCCTTGCCGCTCTGCGAACAGCCGATGACCAGCGCATTGGAGAATTTCATTTTGGCTCCGTACATGGTCACCGCGCTCGGCGCGCCGCTCGCTACGGGTATGCCGAGCCTGCCTTCGATCAGATATTTCAGAAAGATCATCGCATGGTCGCTCGTGCCGCGCGCCGCCGTATAAACATTGGCAACGCCCGCCTTTTCCGCAGCCGCGGCGACAGACTGCAAAACCCCGGCGTTCCGTTCCCGCAGGGTTTTCAGGACATCCTTCGCCTCATTGAGTTCCTTCCACATCAGCGTGCTTTTGTAATCCATTTCCTTTTCTCCTTTTTACATATTCGGCTTGATCATCGCGGTCGTCGCCCAATTGTTAAAACAGACCGAATCCCCCGGCGCATTTCCGCCGAAGGGAAGGATTTCCTCTTCCAGTTCCGGCAGCGAACGCAGCTCTCCCGCGCAATATTTCCGCAAACGTTTGCGGCAATGCCTAACGCGCTGTTTCAGCCCGCCGAGGCGGATGTCGTGTTTTTCGAACCCGTTCGGCTTGCATTCCCGCTCCCATTGCTCCGCGAACCGTTTATAAAATTTGTCCAGACGCTTTTCCAGTTCCTTGTATTCGCCGGCGATCGCGCCGAGCGCATCTTTATCCTTGCGGCGGTACGCCTCCCGCGTGCGGATGCCGAGCGTATACTTGATCTCCAGTACATCGCACAGCGCCGCAAGCGTTTTGAAAATGTAGCCGAACCGCGCGTTCTTTTCGCCCGCTTTGAGCGCCTTGCCCGCAGCCGCGAACTCCTCCCCGCCGTGACCTTCCGCAGTCTTATCAAAAATCCCCAAAAACGGGTCGCTGTACAGCATATATTTGGACGGATTATTCATCCCGCCCTCGCCGCCGCACAGATTCACCGAATCCATCGCAAGGAATGTGCGCATATCCGCGCCCGTAATTTTGCGGAATTTCTTTTCCGACGCAGCCTCGTCCGCATTCCCGCGGGCAGCCTCCGCCGCACAGAACAGTGCGGGCAGGGATGCAAAGAGCGAACATTCCGCGCCGTCATCTTTCCAGCAGGTAATGAACACGTCGTCCACCCCGTTTTCCGCGCAGGACTGCATCGCCGCGCGGCAGGCTTCGATGCTGAACCGGTTGTTCGGGGCGAATCCGATCCACGACATCGCCCCGCCCGCAAACACGAGCTTGTTGCGGAACTGCTGGTGCGCCCGGATCATTCCGTCGTAATGCGCTTTATCCCGGCTGTAATAATCCCAGTAGATCAGTTCGACGTTTTCGGGAACCGCTTCGATGACGCTTTGCGGAATTTCGCTCCCCGAACAGTAATACGCGCCGTTGTTTGCCAGGCGGAAAAACATATCCGACCACATCATCGGTCTGAACCCGTACTGTCCGGCGATCGCGCATACGCGTTTGAGATGCTCCGAAAGGATCGCGAACCGGTCTCTGTACCCGTGCTTGTCCAGATACGCGCCCAGCCCGACCATGTGCGCCTCGTCCATGCCGATATTGATCCGCCGCGAAGTAAAGCACTCCGCGCACGTCTGAAACATATGCCCGATCAGCTCGTACGTCCGCTCCTCGCCCGCCAGAAGAATATCGCCCGTATCCGTTATACTGCCGTATTCCGACCAGCGCGTGATGCCGCCAAGGTGCGCCAGCGTCTGGATACAGGGAATCAGCTCTATGCCGACTCCCTTTGCATAAGCGTCCAGCTCCTTCAGCTCCGCCTTGCTGTACCTTCCGCGCAGATACCCGAATTGCGGCTCTCCGTCCGCTTCGTAGGTATCCTCCGTGTACAGTTGCAAACTGTTATACCCCATCTTCGCCAACAGCGAAATATATTTTTTCAGCGAGCCGACCGTGTATACCGCGTCGCGCGAACAATCGACCATAACGCCGAGTGATCGGATATTCCCCATCGTTTATTTCCCCCCGAATGCATGAATTCTGTCGTTTACCTCTTTTTTGAACCGCTCGATATAGCCGGTGATATATTCGGTTATACCGATATTTTTATCCATGAGCGGCGTCAAGTCCATGGCATAATTGAGCGCGCTGTATGTGTCGCACGCGTGGCTCGCGCTGAACGTAGCGTTCGCGAGCCGCCTTCCCTCCGCCGCCAGATCGTACCGCTTTCCGCCCACGATCTGACTGTCGAACACCGCCGATAAGCACCGCATCAGGTTCGGGTGCGGCCCGCAGTCCATGAATACCTTCTCCTCGTCGCACATCCAATCCAAATCTCTCCACACCTCGCAGCCGTATACCTTTTCGGGTCGCTCCGCGGGCGAAAGCGTGCGCAATGCCGCAATTACTTTCAATGCCGTTGCGACGTGCGTGTCGTGCTTGTCCGCAAGGTTGTGCGTGTACAGGTATTTCGGCTTCGCCGAACGTATGATTTCGGCAAGCTCTTCCACGATCGCCGCGTTCCCCGGGTCTTTGACCTCCCCGGAAGGATGCCCCAAAAGCATCTGAAAGGAGTACTCCCCTACCGCCGCCGCCTTTTTCTGTTCGGTTATGCGGACGGACTTCATCTCTTCATCCGTATAGTCCGCGTACAATCCGCTCCGCGGGCTGCCCGCGCCGTCCGTCACCACCACGCCGCCGAACCATTTGTCCTGCTTGCCGAAGCACTCCGCGATGGGCGCGTATGCCATGAACTCGATGTCGTCCTGATGCGCCGAGATCGCCAGATGCGTCGTGCGGGCTATCGCTTTCTTTTCTTCCGTTCCGTCCGGAATATATACTGGAGCCATACCGTTTTTCATCTTTTTTTCCTCCCGAATGCAAGACTTGCGGAAATGCCGCGCTTTCTGCCTCGTTATTCCAGAATGTTCGTCGTGATATAGTCGACGCCCCACGAAAGCAATTCCTCCGCTTCCGCACGGTCGTCACACGTCCAGCAGTTGACGCGTATGCCCGCTTTATGCAGGTCGGATACCCGTTCCTTCGTCAGCGATTTATAATAAATATCCAGACCGAACCCGTGCTCCTTCAGCCGGGGAAGAAGGTCATCGGTGTACTCGCCGCACAAAAACTGCACTGTCTGCCGCGGTTTAATTTTCCGCACTTCGACGAGATTCTCAAAACAGAAAGATATGAACACGACGTCCGACAGGTCGTACCCCTCTTCGCAGATGCGCACGATATTCGCAATGTGTTCGGGCGCCATCGGGTTTTTCAGCTCGACGACGGCGGTTTTGCCGTAGCGCGCGCAGACGTCGATATACTCGGACAGATACGGCAGCTTCAGCGAGTCTGTAAACGTGTCCTTCCCCGACTCTCTGACGCGCAGGGAACGGATTTCCGCCTCCGTACTCTCTTCAAGCGCCAAATCGCGGTCGCACTGCCGGTTCGTGCGGTCGTCGTGATATACGATGTATTTCCCGTCCTTCGTGACGTGTACGTCGCACTCGATGCCCCAATAGCTGCGGTTCCCCGCCGCAACGAACGCAAGGAGCGTGTTTTCACGCTCGATGCCGGACAATCCGCGGTGCGCAACCATCTTCGTGTCCTTTTTGTCTGCAATATACTCTGTATTCATTTTTCCTGCTCCTTTTTCAGATAGCTTAAAATTTCCTGCATTGATTTCGCTTTGAAAACACAGGTGCCGAACGACTGTTTCGCCGCGCCTTCCGCCGCATCGTAGGCGATGCAGGGAATCCCCGCAGCCTTCGCCGCAAGCGCGCCCGTATCCGAATCCTCGATTGCAAACGACTCTGCGGCGCTCACCCCGCAAAGCTCCAGCGCCTTTTGGTACAGATACGGCGCCGGCTTGGACGCGGGAACCTCGTCGCCGCACGCCGAGCCGCAAAAATATCCGTCCAGTTCCATATATTTCAGCACGTCTTCCACATAGAACCGATCGGACGACGATGCCACCGCCGTCCTGACCCCCGAACGCCGGAGATATTCCAGCAATTCGCGCAAGCCCGCCGTGGGAGCGAGATGCGTTTCCCGGATATAGCGGAGGCATCGGGAAAAATCCATGACGGCGATCTCCGCCCCGCTGTAGGGCAACCCGTGTTCCTTTGCTATGATGCCCCACCATTCCCGTTTGCCGCGGCCGATCGCCGCCGAATTTGTGCCTTCCGCCGATAAACCGAAGCTGCGCAGCAAATCGTTCCTCGCCTGCGCCTGAATCGGCTCCGTATCCGCAATCACTCCGTCAAGATCAAATATTACTGCCTTCATCCTTTTTTTCCTTTGCGAGCATTGCCGCACCTACAAGGCCCGCGTCGTTGCCGAGCATGGCGGCAAGGATCTTTACCGGCGCGTACCTGCCCCGCCCGAGCATGAGCCTGTTTACCTTCTTTTGCAGCGGAACGGTGAGCGATTCGCCCTGCGCGCTGATCCCTCCGCCGACGAGGATCGCCTCGGGGCGGAATGCGTTGGCAATGTTCGCAAACCCTTCCGCAAGATAGCGGAGATAATTATTTACGACACGTTTTGCCGTTTTATCGCCTGCGAGGGCGGCATCGAACGCCGTTTTGCCGTCGACATTGTCCGGATTCCCGCCGCAGCTTTGCCACAGGGAACTTTCCCCGTCCTTTGCCATTGCCTTCTTTGTCTGGCGGATGAGCGCCGTAGCCGAGGCGTACGCCTCGAAACAGCCCCGCCTGCCGCACGAACATTTTTCCCCGCCGAAGCGGATGACCTCATGCCCGAGCTCCGCTCCCGCGCCCTCGCAGCCTTCGAACAGTTCGCCGTTCAGCACGATGCCGCTGCCGACGCCCGTGCCGAGCGTAACCAGCACGACAGATTTATAGGCGCTGCCCGCGCCGCATATGTATTCTCCGAAAGCCGCCGCGTTCGCGTCGTTGGCGAGCGTTGCGGGAACGCCGAGCAATGCCGATAAATCCCGCGCAAACGGCTTGTTTTCCCAGCCGAGGTTGCCGCTTGTAACGACATACCCCCGCGCGCCGTCGATAACGCCCGGAGAACCGACCCCGGCGCAGCGGATGCGAACGCCGCTCTTTTCCGCAATGCCCCGCACGGCAGACGCGATCGCGTTCAGCGTTTCCGCATAGCCGCACCCGGGCGGCGTAGGCACCTTGCCTTTTTCGATAATTCTGCCGTCCTCTGCGACCAATCCGTATTTGATGAATGTGCCGCCTAAATCAATCCCTGCACAAAAGTCCATTGCACTGTTTCTCCACCGCAAATTTTTGATTCTTTCTGTTCTGCCGCCGTTATAAATTATACTGGATTCTTTGCGGAAAGTCAATGTTTAGCTTTCACCGTACACAACTTTTATCTGCGCAATTTTTTACTCCGTACGGCGAAAAAAGGATTAAGCTCCCTGAAACGGAGCTTAATCCTTTTTCCGGGCATACTCCCGCAAAAGCGAACTGTACAAGCGGTACTCTTCCGCGCTGACGGAGGGCGGCGTCTGATGATCGACCGACACGACATAGCGGCCGCGGCGGATGCACGGCAAAAGGCGTTCGAATTCCCTGCGCAGGGCGGCCTCTCCGTCCGACATGATCATTTTATTGAAATTTCCGATAAATGCGGTGGTCGGGTAGCGCGCCGATAAATCGTTTACGTCGCAGCCCGCCTGCGCCTCCAGAGGATGATAACCGTCGATGCCGACTTCGTTATACCAGCCGATCGCTTCGCCGATGTTTCCGTCGCTGTCCACCAGAACGGGCAGACCGCTCTTCTTTAAAAAGGGAACCATCTCCCGATAGTACGGTGCGATGAAGAGGTCGAACAATTCCTTGCCCAGCATCGGGCCGTTGTTGTAGCTCATGTCCTCCGCGACGGTGATATAATCGAAGGGCAGCGTATTCAGGGCGTATTCCACCGTTCTCTTTTGCCAGCGCTTCATGTCGTCGACCATCCGGTCGTACAATTCGGGCTGGTCGTAAAAGGCGTACAGGTGCGGTTCTATCCCCATATATTCGCGCGGCTCCCAGAACGGGCCGTTGATGATCAGCTCCAAAATAAGGTTCCCTTCCCCCTTCCTGCGCCGGATCATCGCCAAAAAATCTTCGCTCATCCGCATTTCCGGGTACAGCGTAGGAAGCAATACCTTTTCGTAGCTCTCCATATCCGCGGCGCCCATTCCCGCGCCGAATACCGAAGGGATCGGCGTTTTTTCCGTATACGGTTTTGTCCACCAATGCGCCAGCAGATCGAGCCCGAAATGCTCTTGCAGGGCGATCACATCCCGCATATCGTAGGCATAATTTTTCGTGACGGAAAGCCCTTCCTTCTCCCAGCGGCGGATCGTTTCGTCCCACCAGATCGAGTTTTCGATGACGGGCATCCTGTCCGTTTCCTCCCCGCGCAGCGTGCGCACAAAGCGCTCATCGGCGCGCAATTCTTCTCGCATTTCCCTTCCTCCTTCCCCTTTCAGTGCGAAACGGGGAGCTGCATGGCGGCGCTTGCCGCCCGCCTTTCCTCTTCCGCATATTCGCAGCGCACCTCGCTGCCGATCAGCTCGATATTGCGCAGATACACCTCGCACTCGCTGCGGCTGCGGAACAGAAATTCCGCCTCGGCGATTTGCCCGCGCTCCGCCCCGTCCAGCGTTACGAGCGCAGAATCTTCGCGGAACGCCTGTTCCAACCCGACGCAGTAATCGGAAAACTGTGCAGCGAAAAGGGGCACGGCATCCGCCGCCGCGCCCGCATTGCGCGGCGCAAAACGGAAAATTTCGCCCGAAGCCATGCGCACGGCGATACCGTAAAAGGTGACGCCCTCCTTCGACGCGCCCAGCTGCACACGCAAAAACGGATAATCCGCCAGCCCGCTGCGGTGCCCCGAAAGGCATACGCGCGGCGAGGCACCGAAGAAATAATACCCCGCGTTGTTCGGGCGGGCGGAAATTTTCAGCGTGCCGCCGCCGTCCGGCAAAACCGAAATACGGCAGAAATTTCCGTAAACGCGCCCCTTTTCCCAGCGCGGAACACGGCGCTGCATGCCGACCGACCACCCGAAACAGCATTCCGCGACCGTTTCCCTTTGCAGGCAAAGCCAATGCGGCAGCGGGTCATAGCCGCCGTGTACCTCTTCGCGGCGGGTGCGGTACGGAAGGAGCGGTTCGCCCGTCTTTAAAAAGGCGTTGCAATCCTCCGGATCCGGCACAAAGGCGTAGGTCATGTCCGTCGGCTCGGCGACCTGCGCGGAAGTCAGGCGGATACGATCCGCCGAAACGGCTTCCGCCTTTGCCGCATAATATTTCCCGTCCGCGCCGCAGACGCTGAACCCGTACAGGGGGCGTTCCGCAAACCCTTCGCCCGCGTCCTCGATTTCGCAGACGATGCCGCCCGCCCCGTCGGGCAAGGCGGAACGGATGCGCGGGAACGCGTACCGGCGGCGGCAGACCGCATTTTCATACAAAATTTTGGCGATTGCCGCCGCGATCGGCTGCTTGTTGACCGGATGGATGGGATGATAATACATATCCCCGTCTTTGACCATCCAGCGCGGCTCTACGGCATAGGCGGGCACGGCGAAGCACCCCGGCTCCTCCCGCGCCAGACGGTCGATGCTTTCGTTGACATACATCAGCCCGCACCGATCCCCGTACGGATAATATTCGTTGGCGATCTGCACGGCGACGAAGGGAATTTCTCCGAACAAACGGCGGTAATGCCGCACGATGCAGCGCAGTTCTCTTTCAAAAAACAGAGCCGTTTCCAGGTCGTATGCGGCGCTTTCGCCGAGGTACCACACCATCGCGCAAAAGCGAAGCCCCGCCAGCGGCGCAACCTTTTCGTTGTAAACGCCCGAAAGCTGCGTATAGTTCCTCTCTCCGCAGCTGTTGAAGGCGTCGGCGGGCACATACCGCCCTGTGCACTCCAGATATTCCTTCAATTCCGCGTCCGATTCCGCATATTCGCGGGGCAGGTACGCTTCGACCGAAAGCCCGCCCATCGACGTATCGACCATGCCGACGGGCACCCGCGCCCGCTCGGAAAGGTACACGGCCGCCATCACGCCGATTGCCGACGCACCCGCAAGTTTTTTTTCGTCTGCCGATATGTACGAGTAATCGCGCGCAAGATCCTGCAGGGGCGAAACGGGCCGCGTAACTTCGGATAAGTCCGAAAACGGCGGCTCCGTCAGCGACAGAAACGCGATATCCGACCGCGCGGCGCGCCGCGCCAGGCTTTTGCGCTTTTCGACGGCGGAAAGCGGGTAGGACATATTCGATTGCCCCAACAGCAGATATACGTCGCCGAAACGGACGCCGCTCACCTCCGCGCGCTTTTCGCCGCACACCGCCGACAGCGTGTACGCCGCACTTCCGCCCGCGACGGCGGGAAACTCTGCAAAAAAACGGCCGTCCGGCAAGGCGCGGCAGACCGTTTTGAAATTATCCGTTCCTCTGCATTCGACCGCAATTTCCCCTTCGGCGCCGAAGCCCCATACCGTGAAAGCGCAGCCGCGCTGCAAGACCATGCCCGCGCGAAAGACGCGCGCGAACCGAAATTCCCCCATTTTATACCTTTCCTTTGGCGACGGTATTGTAAATATAGCACGCGACCGCCGACCAGCCGTGGCACAGGCTGCCCGCCAGCGCAAAATCGTCGGCGCCGCCGTCCGTTTCGTACAGCGTCGTATCGCGGCACGCCATTTCCGCAAACGTACGGTCGATATCTTCCAGCACGAGCGGCAGATTCTGCTCTCCGCCGAGCAGGAACGCCTCGTATACCCATAACTTATTCCCGAGGGTGACGGGCGTCAGCGACGCGTCGTCCGCGAGCGAAGAAATCAGCTCGCCGCGCTTCTCCTCCCCGCAGCCCGCCGCGAGAGCGAGCGCGACGGAAAGCTGCGAAGCGCCTTCCTTCTTTCCTTCCTTGACCGTATCCGCATAGACGCAGCGTTCGGCATCGAAAAAGGTGCTTTCGATCGCCGCGCGAAGACCGCCCTGAACATCCGACAGACCGGCGCCCTGCCGCACGCCTGCCGAAGCGCACGCGCGCTCCCACCGCTGCAGAGCGATCAATAAGAGCAGATTCAGGCAGCTGTCATATTGCAGGGGCAGGCGGAAATCGCGGAAAATCAGTCCGCCGTCCAACCCTTGCCGCCATTCATAAAAGTTCCAATATTCCTCTTCGGGGAGCGTGGGAACGAGCCCGCCCGCATCCACCCGCGAGAGAAACGAGCGCAGAATCGTTTCCGCCGTCGGCTGCATTTCGCGGAAAAACGCCGCGTCCTGCGTGTATCGATAATTTTCCGCGACCGCAAGCACGAAATACAGGCTGAATGCCGGTATCGTGATTCCTACGCGCGCGGGGAAACACAGTTCCAGAAGTCCGTCCTTCCGCAACCCGTGCGACATCAGACGCAGATTTGCCTGCGCATACCGCCCCGCATCGCGGAACACCGTATACCCGAACAGCATCTGGTTGCGGCTGTCCATCGCGTACAGCGCCTGCTCGCGCCACGGGCAGTCTTCGTAGTGTTCATGCATACAGGCGCGCAGCGTGCGCACGCCGTTCGTATAAATGCGCCGGCGCAGCCCGTCGCGCACCGTGCACGGAATTTCTTCGGCGGGGTATTCGGTGCGGAGCAGGCGCAGGTCGTGCAACACCGCGTTCGGCGCAAACACAAAAATCTGCAGATACCGGCAGCCGATCCGCCGCAGCCTGTCCGTCCAGACGTTCCGCCCCTTCTTCGCAAAATATGTGACGGCAAAGTTCCTGCCCTCGATAAAGGAGCGCACGCGCAAATCGCGCGTATGTTCGCCGAACGCGACGACGACCGACGCATCTCTGTCCACTTCCAGATCCAGCGACAGCCAGCCCGCCGCCTCCTCGCCCAAATCAACCAGGGCGTACACCCCTTCGGCATCGGTCTGCAGGCGATATCCCGCAGCCGAGGGCAGTTGCGGGCGCAATTCGAAAGCGTTGCCCAAACCGGCGAGCGTGCGATGCCGCAAAAAGCTGTTGTACACCGTTTCCGCCGCGGTCGGGTATTCTCCCTCCGTGCGAAAATCCCCTTGCGCACAGACGCCGACAGACCCGCCTTCCCGCAGAACCAGCCGCTCGATCGGGCGCTCCGCCATCGCGCAGTTCTTTTCGACGATGCGGGCGGGAGTAAATCCCTGCGCATCGCCGTTCAGCCAGCCGTCCTCCGCGCGGGAATCGTAATGATAGGTGAACCCGAGCTGCGGGCTGATCTTTTCGACGGCGCCGCTGCGATAGGCGCGGTCTTCCCGCGAGAGGGTCGAAGCGCCGCTCGCGGCGACCACCGCGCCGCCGCTGACCACTTCGAACAGCAAGCCCGCCTCCTCGCGCGCATAGGTACTCGTGTCTTCGCCCACATAGGAACAGCGAACCGCCAGACGGTTCTTCCCTTCGCGGCAAAACGAGCCGATGTCGAACGTGTCGTACACTTTGTAATGCGGATAATCGGGGTATTGCCCCGCGTATACGAATTTGCCGTTGATGTACAGCGCATAGTTCGTATCCGCACTGATGCGCAGCTCCGTTCCGTCTTCGGAGGAACAGTGAAAATCTTGTATGAAATCGGCGTATTGATTGACGCGGCTCTCCGACAGCCATACCCATCGGCTCTGCGTGAAAACTGGCATATTTCTTCTCCTTATCTCAGCATCGGCTGAGAAGCGCATGACTGACGGCGTCGATCGCGCAGCGCAGTCCGCCCAGAATTGCCGCCCTGCCCTGCAACAGCGAGTGGGAAACATCGATGTCCTGCCCGATATAATTGTACTGGGCGATGCAGCTGCGGATTTTTTCCAGATATTCGCCGCCCAGCGCCTTGATCTTTCCGTCTAAAATGAATGTCGTTATATCCAAAATCGTAGCGGTGTTCAAAATTTCTATGGCGGTGATTTCCGCCGCCTCCTCCGCAATCCTGCGCACGACCGGATCGCCCGACAGATACTGCTCGATAAAATTTTCAACCGTGAGCAGCTTCGCCTTTTCGGGCAGGTCGCCGCGTTCGCGGAAAAAGCTCTCCCATGCGTACACCATGCCGCCCAGCGATATGCTGTAACTGACGTAGCGGAATTGCTTCTGTTTTTCCTGTACGCGCACGCTTCCGAATTCACCGGCGTAGCCGTGTTCGCCGTCAAAGATCTTGCCGTCGAGTTTGATCGCACCGCCGTAATTGTTATCGATATGCAGATACACGACGTTTTTGGGTTTGATCGCCGAACCGAAATAACTTTCGCCCATCAGAGCCAACTTGACGTCGTTTTTGATGATGATCTGCGCGTCCGCAAAAGGCTCGGAAAAAATTTTGCGCAGATTGATGCTCTTATAGTCGACAAACTTCGGGGCAAAGGCAAAATATCCGGTTTCGGCGTCGATCTTGCCCGGCGTGCCGATACATATGGCGCTGTACCTGCCGAATTCCGCGCCGTCTTCCTGCAATACCTTTTCCAACAACGCAACGATCTGCGCCAGAATTTCCCTCGTGATATAGATGCAGCCCGGGATCACGCAGCGGCTTACGATCTGCATTTTCATATCGGAAACGCAGATAACGATGTCGTTATCCGTTAAATCGACCGCAGCCACCAGTCCGAAATCGGGGTTCAGTTCATATAGCACGAGCGGCCGCCCTTTGCTCTGCTTCCCCGATACGGAAGAAGGCCGAATCAACCCTACCGCCAGAAACGCTTTAACGATGTTTGCCGCCGCCGTGTTGCTCAATCCCGTAGTGCGGGCTATATCCGTACACGAATACACAGGCCCGTCGCGGAACAGCCCGTACACTAATTTCTGATGTTCGAGTTTAATCTTATCCTGATTTGTAATACCTAACTTGCCCATTTTCCCGCCATGCCCTCTCTTTTGGATTCGGTACGAATATTATAACATACACGATTTTATATTTCAACCGAATAAAAAAAACGGGAAGAATGATTTTTGCGGAAAAACCGGATTTCCTTTATACCTCCCGCAGCGCCGTCGAGAAAGAAAAACCGTTGGAATCTGTGATATTGACAAAGAAAAACTTCGCCGTTTGCGGGATTTGCAAGGCGATCTCCTCCCCCGCTTCCAGCGTTACCGTTTTCCAGCTTGCGGCGTTTTCCTGCTCGCAATAGAGCAGTTCCGCCTCTTCGACCGTAACGCCCTGCGGCACGTCCAGCTTCAGAACGGGCTCTTCCGCCGTCGGCTGCGCCGCAATATTGATAAAAGGCTGCGAGCGCCGCACGACGTGGTCGGCAAACAAAAACACTTCCTCCACGCACGCCGCCGAATACTGGCTGTGCTGCAGCGTGCGCCGTACGAGTACGCGCGAATTCGCGGTATCCGCGGCGGAGCGGAAGGTACCCTGCACATTGAAATGATAGTCGTCGCCGCCGTTGACGTAGAAAGTCGGCGTACTGCACTGCGACAGCGGCGTTCCGTTATCCCAAAGCGACGCCGCGCGCTCGCTCGCGGCATAGATGTTCCCGAAATTGCAGGAGGTGCCCGCCATGTTCAGCGTTCCGTAGATCGGCGCGGCAAAGGCGAAACGGTCGTCGTAAATATTGGCAATGCTGCAGATCACGCCGCCCCACGAAACGCCCACCATGCCGATGGAATCGGCATCCACCTGCGGGCAGGAACGGAGGTAGCTGTTCGCCGCAATGACGGATGCGACCGCGTGGTACATCCACTGCTCCGAAGGCTCCGACGAAGCGTCCGCATAGTATCCGCTGTTCTGCGGGCCGCGTATATCTTCGGGCAGCAACGCGCGGTAGCCGGTCGCCATTTCACTGCCGACGGTCGGGAACCGACCCTCGGTATCCATGGCGATGGCGGCGTAGCCTTTGTCCAGCCACATCTGCACCCAATCCCAAAACGCGGTGCCCTCGCCGCCGTGCACCAACACGACGCCCGGCACGGGCTTATCCTCGCTCGCCCCTTCGGGAAAACCGACGTAGGCGAATACCTCCGTCTGTCTGCCGCCGTAGGATACGCCCTTATACAGAATAGGGCGAATGCGCGAATCGGACGTTTCCAACAGAGCGTTTTCGCCCAATATGCTCTCCAGCCCGCTCTCCGTAACGGAGGGCTCCGACCAAAGCGACTGCGGAAAGGATACTTCCCCTCCGGTATACGCCTGCGACATTGTGACCTGCTCCTTTTCCGCAAAATAATACTTGTCGTCTGCCCCGCCGGAGGCACAGGCAGACAGGAACACCGCCGCCAAAAGGCAGGCGAGCAAACCTACAAAGCGAAATTTCTTATTCACCATTCTTTCTCCGAAACCGCGCGAAGCATCGCGAAATACTTTTCGTCGGGAACGTAATCGGGGATGCTGTTGCCGCTCCCCAGGGCATAGCCGCCCCGTTCCTCTGTTCTCTCCAACATGCGGCGGCACCGCGCCGTGATTTCCTCCTCAGGCGAGCAGATCAGATAATTCATATCGATCCCGCCCAGTACCGCCATCTTCCCGACGAACTGTTCGTATGCCTCTTCCACGGGGATAATCTTATCCTCGTAGCTGTGGCGCGCATCGTAGCCGAGCGCGAGCAGATCGTCGAATATCATCGTATAATTGCCGCACGAATGCAAAATCGCAGGCTTGCCCGCCGCGTGAATGGTTTCGACGATCTTTTTATGCCACGGGAACACGAATTCGCGCAGATCGGCGGGAGAGAGCATCGTCTGCGAATTGAATCCCCAATCGTCGTTGCTGATCAGGGCACCGACGGAATCGTGCGCGGCGCAGCGGCGGTAATATTCGACCAGCGAACTGCCGATCTTTGCAAAGATATCCCCCGCAAGCTCGCGGTCGTCGTAGAGCATCATGCAAAGATTGTCGTACCCGACCAGACTGATGCAGTTTTCCAACACGCCGCCCGGCCCCATTACGATGACTTTCATACCGCGCGGCAGATCGCCGGCGATCCTGTCGAGATCGCCGTAATGGCAGGCGGCTGCATCCATCCAGGGGTAGCGGTCAAAACTTTCGCGATCCTCGATGCAATGCCCCGCATTCAGCGAAACGGTGCGGCTGTTCCCCTGTTCTTCCCCGTTGGGGAACCACAGTTCGCTGCCGCGCACCGTCGCGTAATCGTAGCCGTAGTACTCGAAAGAACGCACCATTGTACGCATCGTCGCGTACGGCGTGGAGACATCGTATTTGCCCTTGCAGGCGCGGCGGTACAGCCGCTCGTTCATATAGAACTCGAACAGCACCGGGCGCGAAGGAACTTCGCGCCGCAGCACCTTGAGCAATTCTTTAAATTCCGCCATAATTGACCATCTCACCCTTTTCCAGAAATCCGCTTACGATAAAATGAAAATAGAAGGCATCCAGCGCGCCGCGCATGCGCATTTCGTTTTCGTTTACATAGTCGTGCAGGCGCTTATACAGAGACATCACTTCGCTCTGCGGCCTCTTTTCACCCTTTGCTATACAACAGGGCAGCAGCAAGAGCAATGTGTCGATATAAAATACCAATTGCTCCAATCCCTCGCGCAGATACGGCTCCAATTCTCCCCGCAGCGCCCCTTGCAGCGGCTCCTTTGCCGCGCGGAGATACTCTTCCGCCCGGCGGAACCCCTGCAATGCGGACGCGTCGCCGAGGGGTATCCGCTCGCGGAAATAATCGAAGGGAACGTTGTCTTGCACGGCGCGGAAAATGCCCTTCGCGCTCTCCGCATACGGCCCGTACGCGTCGGCAAAAAAACCGTCGCAATAGGCATCGAAATCCTCGATCGGCTCCGAGAGCGAATCCGCCATGACGTGCATCGCCAGCGGAGAAGGATAGAAGCAGCGCTGCACCTGGCAGCTGATCAGCCCGTTCAATCCCAGCTCCGGGAATACGGAAATATCGCGCCGCAAGATCGAAGCCAAAGTCAAACCGCTGAAATCGCGGTAAATATCCCACATCAAATGATAATCGAAGTCGAAACAGTCGCCCGAAAAGCATCGTTTCCACCCCCGCAAAAAGCCGAGATAGACGGATACATCGTGCGGATATGCGACCTCGTTGCGGCGGTACGGGAGCGGCTCGCACGCGCCTCCCTGCAGGTATTCGTCGTACGATTCGCTGTACGAGCGAAAAATAGGAGCGAACATCATGATAAAGCGGCTCTGATTGCGAATTTTTTCCCGCTCGGGCGGCCAATACACGTCGAGATAAATCAAAAAAGCGATCTTCGTCGGCAACCCTGCCGCCGTCAATGCCGCATCGATTTCGTTCAGCAACTCAACATATAAATCGGAAGGCAAACTCTTTTTGCATTCCGCGCACTCGCAGACGTTGTTGAAATCGTCCGCCGGCCAAAAATGCAGAACATCGATTTCGGGGTGCGCCGCCGCATAGCGGACGACCTCCTCGACGAGCATCTTCCGTACGGCGGGGTTGGAATAGCAAAGCTGCGTATTCAGCGGCGTATCCTTAAAAAATTTCCGCTCGCCCTTTACCTCCGCAAGATACGGGCGGATCGATTCGGGAACATCGCTCCGCTTTTGCCAACCCGTAGACGATATGCCAAGGCATTCGCACGTCCAGCCGTGCCCTACCCCGTGCAGAATCAACCCGCGTTTTTTGATTTCGGAGACGATTCGCTCGTGGATGGACTGCGCGCGCGCCCAATCGAACTTTTCGGTCGGTAAAAGAGGGTTGTTCGGGTGTGTATACCAGCGCTCGTAAAATTCGTAGCCGTTGCGGAACTGAATGAAATAGCTGTTCATCCCCACCTTCGGCAGCCAATCGATCAGCGCTTTCAGATCTTCTTCCGAAACCGCCCCCTCGATCGTGATGCCGCGATGGTCGTTTGCCGGTTCAAACACATAAGAAACCTGAAAATCCCGAACAGATAAGCGGGGAATTTTTTCCCCGCTTTTACCCGGCCGAATAAATCGGCAGCCGATCTGTTGCAACGCTTTATAAACGCCGAGCAAAATACTCCTTTCGTTGTTCGCAATGATTTTTCCGGCTCCGCCGCGGATATCGATCGCATATCCGTCGCGGAAAGGATTTTCGCCTTTGCCGCGAAGCTCGAAGGCGATGTTGCAGCAATTTTCTTCGCCGAAGATGCGGCTGCAATAGCGATCCAGTTCTTCGCGGGCAAATTTCAATACGGCATTCATAAAACTTTTCCGTTCCTTTTAGTCTTTTTTCCTCTTCACGACGAGCGCAACGAATGCGGCACCCGCCAGTATCACGGCGCCCGCCGCCGTGCCCAGCCCGACAGCCGCCAGCGAAGAACCGCAGCCGCCGCCCGGATCGGTGGGAGCCGGATCATCTCCGTTATCATCGCCGGGATCGGTCGTCGATTGCCCCGTCGTCTTGAAAGGATCGCTCGACGCCTGCCCGATCTTGATGCCGTTTCCGTCGTCGATGTCGTAGCTGTATGTGACGACTGCCCTGTATTCGGTACCCGCCTTCAACCCGGTCACCTTCGTTGCGGTGACGTCGGTGACGCGCACCATGTCGTTCTCGTCCGCCGTGTTGACGAACTCGATGTAGTCCAGTCCGAGACCGTCCATCGCGCCGTCCGGGTCGTCGACCGTGACTGCAAAATCTGCCTCGGTTTCCGTGACGTTGCTGACCGCGATGCTCACCTGCGGCGCGGCTTTGAGAACCGGCGCGGGTTCCTCGTCGTTGTTGGTCAGCTGAAAATCGTCGATATACACGTCGGAAATGCAGGCGTTCAGGCTGACATAGCCGTAGCCGTCCACCGATTTACTGCTGTATTCGAGCATCCCGAGGTAATTTTCGACGCCGTCCGCCGTGGTGACGTAGCTGCTGTACTGCGTTTTGCCGTCCACCGTTTCGACCTTGAACCGGACGGTAATCCAGTTGCGCATGATGTTTTTCTGCGCATTGTAGTTCCCTTCGCTGTCGTAATTGGAAACCTGATTGCCGGGATTATCCTCGTCGTAGGTGTCGATATCCTTCGTTTTATCCTGCGGATTGCCGGCGCCCGCATAGCCACGCAACATGGCCAAAGGCAGCACCTCGCGCGCGGGAGTGACGGAAGCGTCTTCGACGGTTTTGAGCGTCATCAATACGTTGTTGCAGCCATTATAGCGGACGTTGTTATCCTTACGGACGGACAGACCCACCCACGGTTCCTGCGCGGAGCGGTTGATATACATTTTGAAAGATACTTCAAAATCCTGCACACGCAGGCCTTTCGGCGAAATGTAGAAGAAGGAGCCGATGGGGTCGTAGTTTTTGATGTGCAGTACCTTGTTCCCCGCGGCGCCGCCCGTAGGGTCGGCAATGACCTGCGCAACGCCTTTGCATTCGGAGTCCGCCGCGGCCATCTCATTGCCGTCGATATTCAGCATCAGTTCGTTTTCCCAATTCTGGCGGAAACTCGCATCGTCCTCGATAAAACCTTCCGTCGAATACGAATCGAAATTGTCGGAAAAATCGGGGGTGGGGTCAGCCGTCGTATCATCCGCAAACGCGGTTACGGCGCCTCCCGCCGCGCTGACGGCGAGCATCAAGCCTACCAATACGCTGAGTAACTTTTTCATGTTTCCTCCTTAAAATTTTCTATTTTTTACAGGCAGACCAAAGCGCCTTCTCCCGCATTGAGCGTGAGGGTAAGCGTTTCGCCTTCGCCCGTCGTTTTTTGTCCGTTCTGCGTCACTTCATAGGAGAGCGATTTTTCAAACTGCAGACTGATTTGGGCATTATCGCTCTCGCTCAGAATGCTGTTGTTGACGACATACAGAACTGTTTTGCCGTTGCGGTCGAAACAGCCGACAATGGCATCCGCACCGGAAACGGATTTCAGCTGACGGAAATCCGTCAGAAGATCCTGCGCGGGGATCTCGTCCGGCGATTCGCCGTGCTGAACGATGCCCGCGAAGCCGCAGTCGAGGAGCACTTTGCCGACTTCGACCAGATTGACGTTCGTCTTCTGCACGCGGTAATACATATCCTGCTTCTGCCCGTCGTGGCTGACCATCGAGCCGATTTGCTCGTCTGTACGAGAAGGGTAGAATCCCGGATTGGTGCCGGAATCGTCATACGGCGTCCAATAGGTAAAATACTGAATGCCCTTCGCGCCGTACGCCAGCGAGGTATTGACCTGCCAGTCGATTTCCGCCTGATTGCAGATGCGCACGTTGCTTCCCCACGAGCAAGACTGAATGAACGTCCAGAACGGGATGCCCGCTTCCGCCGTCTTTTCCGCCACGATCGACATATTGCGGAAGTACCCGCTTTCGATGTTCGGGAATTCGTTCATCATCGGGTAAAAATCGTAGCTGAACAGCTGCGGCTTTACCTTATCCAAAAATTCATCGACGTACCTTTCGTACAGCTCGATCGTCGAAGGGTTTCCGCCGCCCGACGCCGCACCGTTGTTCAGCTGGTTGTCCGTCGCATAGGTGGGCATCATGTTCGTGTAGAAAGTTTTCCCCTCGAAATATTTATCGAAGTTCGTTTTCATCTGCGCGAGGTTGTCGAAATGCACCAACCCCGGTTCGTCCTGCACGAGGATCCCGCTGAACGAAGGGATCTTGTCGAACTCGTCGTACAGTATACGCATATCCTGCGTATCCGACTCTTCCATCAGCGCCATCTCGTTCCAGTCGCGGGCGAAATAGGCGACGCCGTACTTATCGGCATACTGAAGCGCCTTCAACACGTTTTGGTTGCGTTCCGTCGTAATATCCCCTGTGTTTTCGCAGCGGTCGTACAGCGCATAGATTATGTTGATGCCGCTGTCGGCAATATCTTTGTACGCCTGCTCGGTGATGTAGTTTTCGGGGATGGGCGTAACGTTGTTCTGATACGGAGGAGCCATCCACGCGCCGATGGGAAACACGTCGTCGCCCAGATATTCGATCGTATATTTATACGAGGGAATAGGCTCGTAGGTCTCCGTCCCTCCAGGGTTATCACCGCCTTCGGGCGGCGTGGGAGAAGAGGGTGCGCACCCCGCCAAAAGAAACAGCGACAGCAGCGCACAGAGCAGCAATCGTATAAATCTTTTCATTTCAAAATTCCTTTATCGTCATAGATTCTGACCAGAATACCCTCTCCGGGCGCGACCTGCGCACGGAAAGTATTGTCGCAAAAACGTTCGGTTTTTTCGCGGCGGATGACCTTGCCGGATACCTTTTCGCGGAAGGACAGCCTCGCTTCGGCGGTGTCGACCAGACTCGGGTTCATCACATAGTACATAAAGCCGCCTTCCGAACGGAAGCACCCCGCTATACACGGTTTTTCGACGCCTTCGAGCGCGCCACAGGAAGAAAGCATATCCTCGGGCGGTATATTCCACAGCGAAGCGGCGTCCCCCATGATGCCGAGGTGTTCCCCCTCCAGCATATCGGCTCCGATCCCGTTCAGATGAACGTTTATGTTCTTCACGACGGAAAGCTTTTCGGTGGCGTTGCCGTTGTTGTCCATCAGATTTCCATAGAACTGCGCTCCCTCCAGCGCTTCCTCGTACGGGTTGAGAAATGTAAAATACTGAATCCCCTTACATCCGTACAGCAGCGCGGAAGAAACCTGCCACACGATTTCGCTCCCGATCGGATTGCGGACGAGATCTCTGTCCCATGTGCAGCATTGAATGAAACAGTAGAACGGTATCCCGCCTTCCAGGGTCTTTTTGCGGATATAGGACAGCTGCCAGAAATGGTCGGACGTTATATTCGGAAATTCCCCTTCCATCGGATAGTAGTCGTAGGAGATATATTCCGGCTGTACGACCGAAAGATATTCTTCGATGTAGTGCTTATACTGTTCTTTCGTTCCCCTCGGTCTGCCGAACTGCCAGGCGGCGGCACCGCGCAAAAACTGCTCGTTTTGCGCATATACGGGGAGCAGGTTGAGGAAAAAGGTTTTATCCTTCGTCTTTTCCCGGAATTTTGCCCAGGCGTCGCGGATCATCGGAAACTGTTCGATGCCCGGTTCGTCGGCGAACAGAACGCCCGCACAGGCAGGATGCCGTATATATTTCCGGAAATAAGGCGTATCCAGGTCGACGCTTCCCAATTCGCAGTTTTTATCCCGCACGAGATAGCGTATACCGTATTTTTCGCAATAATCCAATGCCTGAAAGGCAGACGTGCTGTATTCCGGAAACTTTTCGTACAGAGCGTAAATACAGTTTATACCGCTTTCCCGCAACAGGCGATAGCTTTTGTCGGTGATCAGATTTTTATTGTTGTACTGCTTCATGTGCGGCGCGGGCGCGACCCATGCGCCGATCAGCATTTTCCGGCGAGACAGCGGCGAGGCAACGGATAAACTTGACATACCATCCATACGTTATCCCTTCAACCCTCCTGTCGTCATATTTTCCATGATCGTCCTTTGGAATGCGATAAAGACAGCCAGAATCGGAACAATGGTGATCAGCATCGTTGCAAACAGCAAAGGCCAGTTCGAGCGCGCCGTCATTTCCCTGACGATGCCGTCCAACCCGACGGCGAGCGTAGGATATTGCGGCATATACATATACGGCGTGAAGTAATCGTTCCAAAGGTTGATCGCCTGCACGATGCCGAGCGCACACAGTACCGGCATCGCCTGCGGCAGCATGATCTGAAGAAACACACGAAAATCGCTGCATCCGTCTATAAACGCCGCCTCCGCATAGCTCCACGACAGGTTTTGGAAATAGCCGTACAACATGATGAAGCTGAAGCCGAATCCGCCCGAGTACATCAGAAAGAGACCGAGATAGTTATTATACAGCCCCGTTTGCTGCAAAAACTGATATGTGGCGGGGATCGTGCCGACAGACGGAACCAACATCACGGTAATCGCGATCATGTAGATCGCCCTGCGGCCGAAAAAGTGATATTTCGAAATCGTATACGCCGCCATGGAGGATACAAACATGCTGATGAACGTACCGACAATGACGATGAACACACTGTTCCCGAACATCATGAACAGATTGAAATTCCGCACCTGCAATCCGAATGCGTCCACATAGTTCGTGAACACCCAATCGATCGGCAAGCCCCAGATGTTCGTGAAAAAATCCTGGTTGGTCTTGAACGAATTCAGCAGCAGCCAGAAAAATGGAAATATCAGCGTGAAAGCATACAGAATAAAGATTACCAGCGCAATATATATCGTTATTTTTTCAGACTTTGTCCGCTTTTTCATGTTTTACCTTCTTTCTATTGTGCGGCGCCGCACAGCGCGGCGCCGCGCCCTTTCCGTTCAGAACTTTAAGAACGTTTCCGCTTTGCGAGAAGCACGCAGCTCAAACCGAGCAGCGCCGCGCCCGCAAACACAGCCGCTCCGCCCGCGGCGAACGCCGCCGCACCGCAGCCGCCATCCGCCGGAGGTGTTTCACCGCCACTCTCCTCCGCAAGCACCGTTACGTCGAACGATACGGGAGTAAAGGATCCGTAAGTCACTTTGATCGTATAAGTACCCGCCTTCGACGCATCGAAGCTGCCGCGGTCGACCGTATACTGATCGGACGTAAGTTCCGTTCTCGTGCCGTCGCTCATCAGGGCATAGACCTTCATGCCGCTCAAATCGAGGTCGGCTCCGTCCTGCAGGAACTTCGTTACGTCGGAAGTATTGACCTCGACGCCCGTTTCGGTGACTGCTTCGGGTACGTTTGCGCCCTGGTCGAGGTTGGTGATGGAGAAGTTGTCGATCTTATACGACGTAGGCACCGTGCAGCAAAGCGCAAGATAACCGTTCGTCTGTACGTCTTCCCAGACCATGATCGGCGTATCGAGCTTCGAAAGAGGTTCGTCCGCATAGCGGATAAACAGTTCGAGCGTACCGTTGACCGCACGCAGGCGGATTGTCATCGCCCCGCGCGCCTGGCTTTCTTCGCTCCAGGCGTTTTTGTAATTGTAGGTAATATCCGCATCGGCGGGGCCGGAACCTGCGCGCATCAGATATGCGCGACCGTTGATTTCACCATCGCCACCGCCCCAAGGATTGTTATCGATAAACACCGTGTACGCGCCGCCGCCGTCGCCGCCGTGATACATCGAATCGAGAGAGGCGCGCCCCATCGTAACGCCGATCCAGTTGGATGCGGACTGAATGGGCATATCGTCCTCGTCGTAAATCGTTTCGTAAACGATGTCCGTCACGTCAAAGCTCAGATCGAAATTGCTGTACTGCGCGGTCGGCCCGAAGTAGGTGCCGTCGGACGCGTTGTAGAAATCCAGCACGCCGTCGCGGATGAATGCGCCGTATCCGTTCGGGTTCGGCTCCGTATCGGCGGTACCGCCCATGCCCACGCTCGTAAAGTACCACTCGTCGCCGAGCTCTGCGGACGAGAAATCGTTAAACAGATTCTCCGCCGCCGAGGTCGTATAATCGACAAAATCGACGGTCAGATTGTCCATGCTGACGTTTGCCGTGCCGGTTACCGCAGCATCCGCTTCCGTATAGCTGCCCGGCTCGATGCCGAAGGCGACGTAGCCGTTGAGCGCGACATATTCAAAGGAGAACACCGCCTCGCCGTTCAGCGTCATCACGATGTTCTGGTCAGCCGTGTTGTTGACGATGGAGAAGCCGACCTCTACAACGTCGGAGAAATCCGCCATGCCGCCTACTTCGACCGCCGTGCCTTTTTCCGTACTGTTTTCGTATGCGACCGCCTCGATCACGCTTACAGGAGCCTCTTCTACGGTTTTGGTCGTTTCGCGAATGGCGATCTTGAACCCTTCGTTTTCGCCGACGCTCGCCGCGGCAAGCCCGAATATGCTGACGAAGGAAGATTCCTTCAATTCCTCGATGGTGAACTGGAACGAGATCTGCGCGGAAACGTTCTGCGTTCCCATATCCAGCAATTTATCCTTCGTGATCAGGTAGGAAGGCTGCGCCGAAGCGACCCCGTCCTCCACGTTGTTGAATGCGGCGTTATACGCAGGCCCGCTCGATACAGCTGTAGACGCCACCCATTTTTCCTCGTCCAACCCTTCCTTCTCAAAATCGTCGCGGAAGGATTCCGTACCGTCGCCGTCGGTGATGATCAGGTTGTCGATCTCCAGCATCGGGGTTGCTCCCGAGAAATAGAATCCGAAATAACCGCTGCCGACGTTCGTGAACTTCGTGCTTTCCGAAATGATCGCATCGATGTATGCGCTGTCCTCCGCGCCGATCGTTTTGACCTGCAGAAGGAATGTTCCGTCCGCCTTGAAATTCATGCGGTATGTATAACCGACTGTCATACCGACGCTTGCCCAGGCATTGGCGTCAAACCAGGTGTCCGACGAAATCTGATAATACCGGTCGAAAGACGTTGTGCCGTCGCCCTTCATCGAGCGGGCATCGGTACCAAGCTGATAGTACGCGTCGCTGATGTCCTCGTTGCCGACGGCCTGTGCATTCATGCCCTTGACGATCATGAATCCGCCCTGCCCGGCGTAATCCAGAACGTCGAACTGCACGATGAGATCTTTGCCGTCTGTACCGACGGGGGTTTTCGTGATCACGGAAGACTGCGCAGGCATATCCTTCATTTTCAGGCTGCCCGCCAGCACGTTCTGCCCGACGCCGTCGCCGGAGGTGACCCATTTATCCGCATCGATCCCCTTTCCGTCGAAATTGTCCTCAAAGCTCTCCCCTGCAATCGTACCGGCCATAGCCGGCGCGAAGGTCAGCGGGAGCGCCGTAAGCACCAGCGCCAAAACCAGGAACAATGCCGTAAAGCAAGCGCTGAGTTTCATCCATTTTCCGCCTGTTTTCATAATTCCTCCTAAAAGATTTTTTATTCCGCATTCCCGCGGTTTCCCGCGGGAATGCACTTTCCGACCTTAAAACTCCACCTGCGGCGTGATCTTTTCGAGCAGCGTTTTCACGCCGAAGATCAGCGGAATGCCGATCACCGAAAAGAATATGCCCATCGTTGCCGCCCTTTCCAACTGATTGCCGTTCGTAAGCTGCACGATGTAATACGCGATCGTCATCGTCTGGTTGTTCGGCCCGCCGCTCGTGAGCAGCATCGGCTGCAGGAAGAGCGTAAACACGACCGTACACCCGATGACGAAGAGCGTTGTAATCGTGGGGAAAATCAGCGGGATGATGATCGACCACAGTTCGCGCCAGAACCCGATACCGTCCAGCTCGGCGCTCTCGATCACTTCTTCGGGAACGCGCTTGATCGCACCGGCGAGCAGCACGACGTTATAGCCGATGCCCGCCCACAGGCAATACAACAGGATCATCGGCATCGCCGTATTCGCATCGCCCAGCCAGCCGTTGGCAGGGATTATCCCTTCCAGCCCGAGCGCGTACAGAATGTCGTTGACGGGGCCGAACGTCGAGTCGAACATGAACCCGAACACCATCGTCAAAACGACAATCGAGATGATCGACGGGAAGAAAAAGATGACCCGGAACGCCCTGTGCAAGGGAACCTGTTTATGTAAGATATAGGCGCAAATGATCGATATCGGCAGCAGTACAAAGTTGTTCCACGGGAAGAAGATGACGGAATTGCGCACCGCCAGGCGCAGGACGCTGTAGTCCTGCGCAAACTCGCGGAACAAAATTGCATAGTTATCGAATCCGACCCAGCGATACTGCTGCGTCATCCAGGAATAGCGCTGAAAGGTCATGACGACCGTATTGATATTGATATACAGCCAGAACACCGCGAATTGCAGCAATGGGTAAAGCAACATCAAAAAGACGAACAATTTCTTTTTAAAAAACTTCTTTTTTAACGTCGCCTTACTTTTTGCATCCAATGCAACCGCATTTTTCATCTCGTTCCCTCCGACTTACTGGATCTGCGACAGCCATGTATCCCACTCGCTCTCCGCCTTGTCGATCTCCATCTGCCAGACGGACTGTGCGCTTTCGCCGTCCGCGATCAGACCGTAAGGAGAGCCGGAAGCGGGCCAACGGTTCGCCAGGTTTGCATAATACAGCGGGTTATTGCTGTATGCAAAAATGTTGGTGCTGTTCTGATAAATATCGATAACGCTCTGACCGAACGGCGACATATCGTTTTTGATCGCGTCCAGATCGTATTCAAACCCGCGGGGCGTACCCGTCGTCTTCGTATACGCCTGCAGCTGATCCTCCCGCGCCAGGAAAAGCAGGAACTCTTTTGCAAGCTGCTTGTTCGCTTCGGGAATATCCTTCGGGATGACGATGAAGTCGCCGGAAGACGTCCAGTTCATCCGCACTTCGTGGTCTTCGTCGATGAACGGCGTAGGCATCATCCGCATTTCGAACCCGTCGGGAAGGCTGTCCATCATCTCGGTTTCAATCCACGCACCGTTGGGGATCATCGCGCCGTTGCCGTTGACGAAGTCCATCTGCGACTGGATATGGTTCTTACTCATCGCACCGGATACGGAATTGCCCGGCTCCGACATAAGCTCTTCAAACACTTCCAGCGCCTTTAAACGCCCCTCCTGCTTATAGACATCGGGGCTGGCAAATTCGAAAAATTCGCGCACTCCGTCGATGCCTTCCCACTGCGCCCACAGCGCTTCGATAAAGAACTGCCAGTAACTGCCGACCTGCCCGCCCCATGCGAAGGGCGCAATGTCGTTGCGGCGGTCGTCGTCTTTATTGACGGGATCGTTGCGGATCTGCTCGCAGAGCGCATACAATTCATCCACCGTGGTCGGAACTTCCCAGCCGTGCTCTTCGAACATGCTCGCGTTGTACACGAGACCGGAAGCGCCGCTGTTCCACGAAGTTGCATAATAATGTCCGTTCACCTTCCCGTAGTTGAGAAGATCGTCTTCCACTTTGTCTTCATACGTCTTGCCCTGTCCGTCCTCTACCGTCCAGGAATAGAGGTCGTCCATCGGCTCGAGGTAATCCTGATACGCCCACATCTGCCAGTTCGTTTCCAAAGAGAAGAACAGATCGGGAAGTTCGGTACCCGACTCCAGGCGGGGCAGGATTTTGACGGTGATGTTCGGGTCGCCCTCCAGCTCCCACTGCAAATCGGGCTTTACTTCCGCTTTGAAAGCCTCCAGCGCGTTCGTGAGCCATTCTTCGCCATAGCCGCTTTTCGCAAACGCGATCGTCAGCGTGTTCGGGTCGCGGTCATCCCCGCCGCCGCGGCACGCGACGCCCGACACCAGAAGCGTTGCCGCCAAAGCAGACACAAGAACCTTTTTTACAATCGATTTCATGTATTTTTATTCCTCCTTTTTCTATATCAATTGAACGGGATGACGAAATGCCCTTCGCCCGCATGGAGCGTAGCCTTGTACGTCCCTCCGTCAAGCTCGACGACCGTCCTTTCCCCGTTTGCGAACACGACCGCCTTGGATGCGTTGTTGAACCTGATTTCGACTGCGTTGTCCAGATTCTGCGCAGGATCGCTGTAATTGACGAGCATAAATCCGTCGTAGCCGTTCTTATCGAGGAAAGAGCCGATCAGAAGATCTTCCTTGTTCGTGACCGATTCGATCCGTTCGTTCTCCTTCGTCGGGTATTCTTTACCCAGATTCTCGACCAGGGCGGGGGCGGAATTGACCATGTTGAATCCCGCATTTCTCGTCCCTTCCTCGTTGAGATAATTGGTCGTTCCCTGCCATTCAAAATTCAGGAAAGTATTTGCAAACGTCTGAATTTCCAGGTTGACTGCCTGCGCATAATCGTAAATGTCAGACTTGACGCCGTCTTTGGAAATCATGGCTTCGGTAAATACCGTGCCGCGGTCGTCCGTCAGCGGCTGCCAGTAGCAGAAATGCTGAATCCCCTGCGCGCCGTAAGCGAGGTCGGTGTAGACCTGGAACCCGATGTCTGCCTTCGACTGCGGGCGGCGGTTGACGATTCCGAATCCGATCGTCTGGATGAACGTCCAGAACGGGATGCCCGCTTCCTTCGTTTTGGTGGCTATGATCTCTTTATTATACAGATAGTCTTCCTGCAAAGAGGTCGTGCCGTACGCATCCGCCAGCAGCGAATACGAGTCGTACGAAAGGAATTCCGGCTGCACCTTTTCAATGTATTGGTCTATATATTCGAAATATGTATCCGTTTTCCACAGCGATGTGCCCGCATACGTCGGGAACAGATTTATGTAGAAATCTTTGCCGGGGAACATCTTTTCGTACTTCGGTTTGAGGGCGGCAAGATCGTCGAACTGAAGCGCGCCCGGCTCGTCGACGACCAGGTGACCCTTGAATGCGGGGCTGTCCTTATACGCGTCGAACAAATCCGTTTCCGCAATCTCCTCGTCCGTCATGTCCAAAAGCTGCCAGATCGTATCGTCGCGGACATAGTAACCGATGCCCACCTTTTCCGCCAGCGCCAGCTCTGCAGCCGCCTGTTCCGCCCCGAGGCTATACAGCGAGTAGATCGTATTGATGCCGCTGTCCGCCAATATCTCGTAATTTTCCTCCGTTGCATAGTTGACGTAATTCGTCGCCTCGATCGCCGGCGGGGGAGCTATCCACGCGCCGATATGAAATTGCAGATCCGTATCCGAATAATCCGGCTCGCCGACATATTTATCCGAACCGCAGCCCGCCAACGGCCCGGCGCACAGAACTGCCGCCAACGCCAAAGCCAACCATTTTCCCTTTTTCATTTCGCTTTGATCTCCTTCCCTATTTTATTTGCCTGCATTCCCTGCAATCCACCCTTTGAAACATCAATTGAACGGAATGACGAACTGCCCTTCTCCCGATTGGAGCGTAGCCTTGTACGTCCCTCCGTCGAGTTCGACGACCGTCCTTTCTCCGTTTGCATAGACGACCGCTTTCGATGCGTTGTTGAACCCGATTTCGATCGCGTTTTCTAAATTCTTCGCCGGGTCGCCGGAGTTGACCAACATAAATCCGTCGTACCCGTTTTTATCGAGGAAAGAGCCGATCAGAAGGTCTTCCTTGTTCGTGACCGATTCGATCCGTTCGTTCTCCTTCGTCGGGTATTCTTTGTTCAATCGTTCTGCGAGAACCGACGAATCGTTGACCATGTTGAACGCAGAATTCCTGACCCCCTCTTCGTCGAGATAATTCGTCGTACCCTGCCATTCGAAATTCAAAAAGGCATTCGCGAACGTCTGTATCTCCAGGTTGACCGCCTGCGCATACTCGTAAATATCCGTCTTTTGCCCGTCCTTTGAAATCATTGCCTCGGTGAACACCGTTCCGTTGCCGTCGCTCGTCAAGGGCTGCCAGTAGCAGAAATGCTGAATCCCCTTCGCTCCATAGGCGAGGTCGGTATATACCTGAAACGCGATGTCTGCCTTCGACTGCGGGCGGCGGTTGACAAGCCCGAACCCGATCGTCTGGATGAACGTCCAGAACGGGATGCCCGCTTCCTTCGTTTTGGTGGCTATGATCTCTTTATTGAACAGATAATCTTCCTGCAGAGAGGTCGTACCGTACGCATCCGTCAGCAGCGGGTAGGAATCGTACGAAAGGAATTCCGGCTGCACCTTTTCGATGTACTGGTCAATGTACTCGAAATACGAATCCGTTCTCCACAGCGCCGCACCGGCATAGGTCGGATACAGATTTACATAGAAATCTTTGCCGGGGAACATCTTTTCATATTTCTGTTTGAGGGCTGCAAGGTCATCGAATTGATGCGCGCCCGGTTCGTCGACGACCAGGTGGCCCTTGAACGCGGGGCTGTCCTTATACGCGTCGAACAAATCCGTTTCCGCGATCTCCTCGTCCGTCATGTCCAAAAGCTGCCAGATCGTATCGTCGCGAACGTAGTAATCGATGCCGACCTTTTCTGCCAACGCCAAATCGATGACCGCTGATTCCTGGTCGGTAGCATACAGCGAATAAGCCGTTGTGGCTCCGCTCTCCGCTATCAAGCGATAATTCTCCTCCGTAGCATAGTTTATATACCCGGTTTCTTCGATCGCCTGCGGGGGAGCTATCCACGCGCCGATATGAAATCGCAGATCCGTATCCGAATAATCCGGCTCGCCGACATATTTATCCGAACCGCCGCACCCTGCGAGCGACCCCGCGCACAGAACCGCCGCCAATGCCATCGCTACCCCTTTGCTCCTCTTCCCCGTTTCTGTTTCCTCCTTTTCATTTATTATTTATTAAACTCAATTTAATAAATACATTCACATTATAACACCCACTTTAAAATATGTCAATACCCTTTTTCAAAATTTTTCAGACAATTTTTAATCCCACTTTTAAAAATAGGACGATTTTTGCGATCCAACCCGGAAAAACGAAAAGAGGAACGGCACAACGCCGTTCCTCTCCGTTTGTTTTATCGGTTAAACATGTTCCTTTCTGTGCGGGAAAAGCCGGACGATCCCGCCGGCAAACACCGTGCTGATGATCAGCCAGATCGCCGCAAGTGCGATAAGACAGTAGACGATTACCGCGCCGACGCTTCTGTCCCCCATAAAGACCGCCGACACCAGGTTGAAATTGAATATACCGTACAGCCCCCAGTTGACCGCGCCGAGCAGCACGAGGATATACGATACAAGATTCGCAATAAACATCGTTTGTACCTCCTGCCGTAAGTATGCACGCTTTTTTTAAATATATGAATGCGGGCGGCGCACCGCGCCGCCCGCAAACAGAACTCCCCGTAAACCGGAACTCCTTATCTTTTCAGATGCCTGCGCACCTTGCGCAGAAAACAGCCGAACTTTCCCCCTTCGGGAAACACGCGGAACAGCGCCCTCCAGAACAGATTGCGCTCGGCGCCGCATTTTTCCGCCCTGTCCCTTTCGCCGTAAAAGGGCGTGCCGCGGAATACGTTCCGAAAATATTCGGAATACCCTTTCGTAGGGTAGTATTCCCTGCGGGCGCGGGCAGGCATCTGCTCGCCACGCGCGGAAAGATCAAAAACGCCTTCCCCCTCCGCATATTCCGCAATATCTGCCCGAACCAGCGAAAACCCGTCCGACCACAATATGCGCCCGAACGCGGGGAAAGCGGCGGGCAGGCGCGAAGGGTCTGCCGTTACGTCGCGCCGCGATGCCGCGCAGGGAGCGAAAACGCGCGCCGCTTCGGCAAAGCGCACCGATACGTTCGAGCAATCGGCGACGCTCGCGGCAATCCTGTCCCTATCCGCTTCCGAAACGCCGTTATCCAAAAAAACGGCGGAAATTTTTTGTGCGGAAGAAAGCGCCGCCGACCGAAGGGCTGCCGCGGCAAAGGGTGCGGAACGGGCGGTTGCCTGCAGAAACAGCGGAAGAGTTCCCGCATCGGGCAGCAGCGGCGGCATGCTTTCCGCATTTTCAAATACTGCCATACGGCAATGGCGGATTTTTGCTCCGCCCTGCATCTGCAGGCGCGTAAGCCAAATCCCGAAGAGCCGTTCGCCCAGATGCCCGGGCGTGCGCAGCTGCGCCGCGGTATACCCCGCCGCGCGCATATCCTTCCGTGCGTAAAAGCGGAAAAGCACGGCGAACAGCCATTCGCTGTACGACAGGAACAGTTCGCGGCGCATAACGAACATATTGCAGTAATACAGCCGCCGCCCGCGCATATATTTTTTTGCCGCCGCACGGTATTCGGGATATTCCCGCTCGATGATGCCGAGCACGGCATCGAGGTCTTCGATGTTCAAAACGTCCGAATTTTTATATTGCCGGTACGCCGAGCCGACGGGATACTCCACGGGATACGGTGCAAGCACGTCGCACCCGTCCAACGCGCCGGCTATGGCGGCATCGTCTGCCAGGGCAAGTTCGCGCACGGTTTCCTCATTGAGGGAAACGCGGCGCACAATGCCGTCGCCGTCCGCCGCCACCGCAGCAAAAGCGAAATACCGGCGGTAATGCCCGAACCCGACGTAAGGCGCGCCGCAGCGCTTCCACGCCCAATATTGGGTGAGCAGCTCGCAGAATTCATTCGCGTGCGCCGCCATAAAGCGATCCCTTTCGTCCCCTCCTTCAAGGTCGCGGATCACGTCTGCCTGCATGACCGTGCGCACGAATCCGCTCTCCGCTCGCTCGCAGGGTTTATGGCTGGAAATAAAGATCTGTACCCTTTCGTCCATAACCGTTCCTCTCGCAACTATCTTACCAAAAAACGCGGCGTTTTACAAGCTGTTTCGCCTTTCCGGCAAAAAAACATACCCGCGTACGCGCGGCGGAGGGGTGCGCGGCGCGGCGATTCGTTTGCTTTTTTCCGGAAAATAGTATATAATATCTCCGATAACGCAGCTGCGGATGTGGCGAAATTGGCAGACGCGCCGGACTTAGAATCCGGTGGGCAACCTTGCAGGTTCAAATCCTGTCATCCGCACCAAGTCTTAATAGCTTGAACTTCTTTGTCATAAAAAGAATGTTCGGGCTATTTTGTTATATTGAGGAATTTGAAAAGTTCCGAACATAAAAAAAGAGGGGCACGCGGAATTCCGCGTGCCCCTCGTGCCGTTGTTCAAGGTTTGTGATATTCGGCGCAACCTGTCTGATAAATGGAAAAAATCATATACGCAATCCGCTTATGCTATTTTGCGGATTGCAGTAAACCGTCAGAGCGGTCATCCCGTGATAATCAATGGGACGTTTCCTTAATCTTTGATATTTAATTGTCTTTGAGCGCGTTCAGCCCTCCATTCGGCATAGTCCTTTTGCCCTTGCTCGGACAGAAGATACTCCCTGATTTTTGGTAACAGAAGGAAGTCAGGAGAAGCACCTCTCCACGGCAGAGTATAAGGCGAAGAAAATTGTCGAGCAAGCGCGCGGGGAAGCGAGCGGCATACTCGCAGAAGCC
>NXNN01000003.1_pt1 | contig 63170 bp, 76 predicted proteins | sample 2041041 | NCBI WGS metagenome assembly NXNN01 (sample SAMN07660617, study PRJNA407663) | chicken gut metagenome | isolation source: caecum content treated with Lincosamide | host: Gallus gallus domesticus | place: Czech Republic: Brno | collected 2016 | reverse complement strand
GTTAAAATCTACCATATATAGTGGTTTTTTGGTGCCGCTGACCGGACTCGAACCGGTACGAAATTTTACTTTCGAGGGATTTTAAGTCCCTTGCGTCTGCCAGTTTCGCCACAGCGGCATATGAAAAATTTATTCAATTATAGTTAGTTTTGATCAAAAACAGAGGATGCCGTCTGATTTTAAGTCCCTTGCATCTGCCAGTTTCGCCATAGCGGCAAGCAAAAATATATTCGATTCTGGTGTATTGAAAACAAAGACAAAACAAGCGGTTACGGTATAAAAATTGCGATACGTTTTGCGAAAATGAATTCACTTTGCATCTCGTTCCGCGCGATATACCAAGTGCGGCATGTCCATGCCATAGTAGTGTTTTACAATTCTTCCGCATACGGTCATGCCGTTTCGTTTGGCAACGTTTTGCGATGCGATGTTGTTGTCGCGGATGATCGTATAGACGGTATCCAACCCCAAAACGTTGAAGGCGTATTCTTTGCAGGCAATCGCAGCTTCCGTGGCAAATCCTCGATGCCAGTATGCCCGTTCGAACAGGTATCCTACCTCGGGTACCCATTCGCCGTTTACGTCCTGCAGGGTGATGCCGCACTGACCGATGATCTCGCCGCTCTCCTTCAATACGACTGCCCACAGCCCGAACCCGTCCTCGCGGTACCGCCGCAGCTGGTTGTTCAGCCATGCCTGCGCCTCTTCGTCCGAAAAGGCGTGTTCGTAAGCGTACATCGTCTTTTCATCTTGCAGAACGCGGCAGATCGCGGGCAGGTCGGATGTCGTCATTTCGCGCAAGAGTAGGCGCGGCGTCTCTAAAATCGTTTTCATGGTCAAAATACCTGTCAAAGCAGGGGGGGGGAGCGCCTGTGCATTCGTACGCGAATTGCGCGGGCGGTCGCGGCGAATTGCGCGGGCTTGAAAATGCATGCCGCGGCGCACAACGCCGAAATGCTTCGGGCAGGGGCGTGAGTGCAACCGTGTAAAAAATCTCCGCTTCGCATTAGCGAAGCGGAGAACGGATTGGAGGCGCTACCCGGATTTGAACCGGGGAGTCAGGGTTTTGCAGACCCTTGCCTTACCACTTGGCTATAGCGCCAAAAAATAAGTGCGGAATTTTAAGTGGAGCGGGAAACGAGATTCGAACTCGCGACATTCACCTTGGCAAGGTGACGCTCTACCCCTGAGCCATTCCCGCATGTGTATTCCGCACTGTATTTATCAATATTATTGTCAAAAATTGGTGGAAGTTATAGGGCTCGAACCTATGACCCCCTGCTTGTAAGGCAGATGCTCTCCCAACTGAGCTAAACTTCCGTTCGAACGCTTATATACTATACCAAATAATCGGATAAAAAGCAAGCAAATTACAAGTGGTTTTTCAAATTTTTTCTTATTCCCCGTATATTTTTTGCGCGGCAAAGTTTTTTCTGCCGGAGGTCGCAAACGGTACACAAAAAATCAAAAAAAGTGTATACTGATAATCGGACAGAAAATTTCCGCGCGGAACATGCGCGCCGGGGAGGAGGGAGAAGCCTATGCCTGCACAATATACTCACCGCATTCTGGCGGAAACGGTGCTGCGTTCCCTCCCGAACAACGTCCGCGGGAAAATCAGCTGCCTGCCCGCTTATTATCTGGGCGCGCAGGGCGCGGATATACTCTATTTCCTGCATCTGCGCCGCGGCAGGGAAAAGAACCTCGGCTCGTACTTCCATAATGTCGGCGTGTACGATGGGTTTTGCTCCCTCCTCTCCTCGGCGAGGGAAAGCGCGTTTGCTTTTTCCTATGCGGCGGGATTTATCACGCATTACGCGGCGGATACGGTGTTTCATCCCTTTGTGTACGGGATGATCGAAAAATTCAACGATTACGAACCCGATTGGCGCGGGCGCCGCCATTCTTATATAGAAAACGATCTCGACAGCTATTTTGTTCAGAAATACCGCGGCGTGCCGGTGCAGAATTATCCCTTTCCGCGCATAGAGCGGCATACAGATGTTGCCGCGCTGCACGCCGTGCTGAACCGTATGTGCAGAGATTGCGGGCGGCATTCCGTTTCCGAGCGCGCCCTGCGCGCCGCGCTCGACCGTTTTTTCCGTTTCAGCCGCTTTTTTGCGGACGAAAATCTGCGCCGCCGCAATTTTTTCGGCGCGGCAGAGCGCGCACTGCGCGTGCCGCATCTGTTTTCTTCCATGTATCGCCGCCCCGATTTCGACGAGCGCTGCCTGAACCTGTCGCACGGCGAATGGCGCAACCCGTCCTCGCCCGAATTTCTTTCGCGCGAAAGTGCCGACGATTTGTTTGCGCGTGCGGCGGGGGAATGCCTGCGGCTGCTTTCGGAATTTTCTGCTGCCGAAGCAGAGGGAAGTCCGCTTTCTTCCGAAAATTTCGGCAAGAGCCTTTTGACGGGTGTGCGCGCCGGGGTGCCTCTCGTGCGTCCCCGTGCGGGCGCAAAAAGCCGCAGCGATCCGGAAAACACGGATAAGCCGCGCGGATAAAAAGCGGCTGAACTTTCGCGGATTGCTGTGTATGCGCAAGTAAAAATATGTCGGCTTGGATTGCTTGCGTCGAATTCCCGCGGTATGATGAGTGCGGGAGGTGATGCTATGCAGCGGCTGTACGATTCCAATATGCAGCTCGTAGGCTATCTGTCGTCGGATGCGGCGGGGCGGATGTCCGTCCTCGATTCCGATTACCGCACGCTCGGCTACTATTATCCGCAAAAAGATAAGACGTATGACAAAAATATGCGCCTGGTCGGCAAGGGGAACCTGCTTACGTCGCTTTTGGGCAACGTTTCGGCTGAACAGTAGAGGACAGGGCGAAAAACGGGGAGAGAGCATACAGCTCTCTCCCCGCACGATTTATCGTATAAGAGTGTTCGGTTCTGCGCATAACGCCGGCGAAAGCCGCAGACGTTACGCCTGCATGTCCGCTTTGACCGCCGCTGTCACGTCCGCGGCAAGTTTATCCAGTTCCTCCCGCGAAGGTTTGTACGCCTGCTTGACGGCAGGCAGGAGCGCCTCGCATTTGGGGCTTTTGAGCGCTTCGAACACCTGGTCGGGAGATTGCCCGCCCCAGCCGTACGAACCGAACGCGATGTATTTTTTCTTGTTCCCGTTCAGTCCCTTGAAATAGGTGAGGAAGGAGGCGACGGAGGGCATCATGTTGTTGTTGAGGGTGGGGGAGCCGACGGCGATGTATTTCGCGGTCATCGCGTCCGCGATGATGTCCGAATTGTGGCAGAAATGCAGATTGTACAGGCGGGGTTTCAGACCGCAGGCGAGGAACGCGCTTTCGATCGCGTGCGCCATCGCCTCGGTGGAGTGCCACATGGTGTCGTAAACGATCGCCGCCGTATCGTCGTATTCGTTGTTCACCCACGATTTGTAGAGGGCGAGGATGTCGGGGATGTGCTTCGTCCAGATGATGCCGTGGCTGGGGCAGATGGTGTCGATCTTCAAGCCTTCGAGCGCGGCGAGCGCCTTGCCCGTCTGCATTCCGTACGGCTGTACGATGTTCGCGTAGTACTTGCGCGCCTGGATGTACGCCTCGGGCAGGTCGCATTCTGTATCCAGCCGCTCGTCGGAGGCGTAGTGCTGACCGAAGGCGTCGTTGGAAAAGAGGATGTTGCCGGGCGTCATGAAGGACACCATGTTGTCCGGCCAGTGTACCATGGGGGTGGGTACGAAAGTGAGGGTGCGCTTGCCGAGGGAGAGCGTTTCGCCCGCTTTCACGCCGATGTAGCCCAAGTCGCCGTAGTAGGCGGTCAGATCTTTTACGCCCGCGCCCGCCGCGCAGTACACCTTTGCATTTTTGGCGCGCTCAAGCACCGCGGGGATGCCGCCGCTGTGGTCGGGTTCGGCGTGGTTGGAGATGATGACGTCGATCTTCGCGGGGTCGATTACGGAGGAGATGCGCGCGAGCATCTCCGCTTCGAAGCCGCTCTTCACCGCGTCGATGAGGGTGATTTTTTCGTCGAGGATAAGATAGGCGTTGTAGGTGGAGCCTTTCTCCGTTTCGTAGCCGTGGAAATTCCTGAGATTCCAGTCGATGGCGCCCACCCAGTAGACGCCTTCGGCGATCTTCATTGCCTTCATAGTTCTGCTCCTATATAATAATATTGATTAACCGCTCTGATGCCGTAAAACTGCCTTCATTATACAATGAATCGGTTTGCGGCGCAACTTTTTTGGGGCAGGGAAGAAAAAAATCCCCGTTTTGCTCGGATTCTTTCGTGAAATTTATTCATCTTGTAAAAGAAATTCGCTCGCCTGCGGCAAAATCGGTTGACAAGGCAAAAAGTTTATGATAGACTTTAAAACACACACCGCGCAAAGGTGTGATTTTTTTGCATGGAGTTTTACCAAAATGGCTGCCATAAACAGAACGAAAGTTACGTTTGAATGCACGGAGTGCAAACAGAGAAATTACGACACCATGAAGAACAAAAAGAATGATCCCGAAAGGCTGCAGCTCAAAAAATATTGCCCTTTCTGCAAAAAGCATACCGTTCACAAGGAATCCAAGTAATTCCGCAGGCCCGCAAGGGGGAAAGAGCGGTGCAGCCGCTATAAAAGAATGAGAGGATCAGAATGAAATCGAAAACCGCAGTTAAAAAGCCCAATATTTTTGTGCGCATGGGCAGAAAATGCAAAGAGGTATTTTCCGAGCTTAAAAAGGTCACCTGGCCGTCGTTCGGCAAAGTGATCAAGTCGACGGGCGTCGTCATCGCGGTCGTGCTGTCCTTCCTGGTCGTGTTCACGGCTGTCAACTTCGGGCTGAACGAACTTTTGGGGCTGATCACCAGCCTCGCTTAACCGTCTGCGCACGGCGCGCAAAGGGGAGCGTATGGAAAATTCTCTCGAAAGCCAGGCAAAGTGGTACGTCCTGCATACCTATTCCGGGTATGAAATGATGGTCAAGGACAGCCTGGAAAAGCTTATCGAAAACAACAACCTGCAGGACAATATATTCGACCTGAAAATCCCGATGGAGCAGACCATTGAGGAAAAGAACGGCAAACGCAAGGTGGTCGAGCGCAAACTTTTGCCCTGCTATGTGTTCATCAAGATGATCTATTCCAACCAGGTCTGGTACCTCGTAACGAACACGCGCGGCGTCACCGGGTTTGTCGGCCCGCAGGGCAGACCTCTGCCTCTGAAGGAAGACGAGGTGCGCAAGATGCAGCTGGAAACGGTCGCCGTCGACGCCGACTTCGCGGTGGGCGACGACGTGAGCATCGACGCGGGCCCGCTTGCTGGGTTTGTCGGCAAGATCAAGGAGCTCAACGACTCGGCGCAGAAGGCGAAGGTCAACGTGCTTATGTTCGGCCGCAATACCGACGTAGAGGTGGAATATGTACAGCTGCGCAAGCTCAATAACGTCGTGGAAAAACCGGCGGAAGAGGGCGAAGGGCAGGATTAAAAGGTCATTCCTGACAATATAATATATACGCTCGGAACGCTTCGCTTCCGCCGTGCGGCAGGGGAGCGTTTGAATATGTGGGAGAAGCGCAAATATTTTCAGGCGCTTTGCTAAAACCACGAATTTGGAGGAGAACTTATGGCTAAGAAAATTACTGCGGTAGTCAAATTGCAGCTGCCCGCCGGTAAAGCCACCCCGGGCCCCCCCGTCGGTTCGACGCTCGGCCCGCACGGTATCAATATCCCCGGCTTTACCAAGGAATTCAATGCGAAGACCGCCGACCAGGCGGGGCTGATCATTCCCGTAGTCATCACGATTTATCAGGACAGGTCGTTCACGTTTATTCTGAAAACGCCGCCCGTGCCCGTGCTCATCAAAAAGGCGTGCAAGATCGAGAGCGGAAGCGCCCGCCCCAACCGCGACAAAGTTGCTAAACTCACCGCCGCGCAGGTCGAGGAGATCGCCAAGCTGAAAATGCCCGATCTGAACACCACCTCGCTCGATTCGGCCAAGAGCATGGTCAAAGGCACCGCCCGCAGCATGGGCGTCACCGTCGAAGAGTAAATAAGGAGATGTGGGAGAGAGTTTCTCTCGCCGGTACCACAAGGAGGTAAATTTTCATGAAATACGGGAAAAAATATGCCGACAGTTTGAAGGCATACGATCGTTCCAAATTATACGACGCGGACGAGGCGATGGGTCTCGCGGTCGAAACCGCGAAGGCGAAGTTCGACGAAACCATCGAACTGCACGTCCGTTTGGGTGTTGATCCCCGCCAGGCAGACCAGCAGGTTCGCGGCGTACTCGTTCTGCCCAACGGCACGGGCAAAACCAAAAAGGTTTTGGTCATCGCCAAGGGCGAGCGCGCGGACATCGCGCAGCAGGCCGGTGCAGACTTCGTCGGCGCGGAAGAGATGATCCAGAAGATCCAGACGGAGAACTGGTTCGATTTCGACGTCGTGATCACCACGCCCGACATGATGGGCGTCGTCGGCCGCATCGGTAAAGTGCTCGGCCCGAAGGGTCTCATGCCGAACCCGAAGTCGGGTACGGTCACGATGGACGTCGCCAAGGCGATCGCCGAAGTCAAAGCCGGTAAAGTTGAGTACAGGCTGGACAAGACGGCGATCATCCACTGCCCGATCGGCAAAAAGAGCTTCGGCAAGGAAAAGCTCGCGGAAAACTTCAACGCGCTGATGGATGCCATCGTCAAGGCGAAACCCGCCGCGGCGAAGGGTCAGTACATCAAGAGCGTCGCCGTTTCCAGCACGATGGGCCCCGGCATCAAGATCAACTACAACAAGGCTTAATTGTAAACCTCACGGCAAAAAGTTTTAACAGCTTAAAACTTTTTGCGTGAACTGTGCAAATTCGTTTGACAGAAAGCCGCAAAGTCGGTATAATGTACAAGCAATTACAACTGCATAACAAAAATATCGACCGCAGAAAGCAGGCACCGCAAGGTTTAATGGAAACGCCCGCCGAGGTTATAAGTCAAACTGTTTGTATTCTGAATGCAAGCCCTTATATCCGCGCGGTATAAGGGTTTTTGTTTTATGCAAAGAGGAAAAACGCGATGCAGAGGGAGCAAAAGCGAACGAACATCGGGTTTGTCCTCAACTCACGGAAAATCGAGGCGTCAGCTCGCCGAGATTTTCGTGAACAAAATGTATCAATAACCGAAAGCGCGCGCAAAAATCGCATTTTTTGCAAGCGCCCCCAAATAGCCGAAAACATTCGGCTTACGGGGAAAAGGTGAATTTGCGCGAGTAAAAAAGGCGTGCCCTAAAAAATCGCGCAAAGAGGAAAAACACGATGCAGAGACCGCGAAGGCGGGCGAACATCGGGTTTGTCCTTAACTCACGGCAAAAAGTTTTGTCAGCTCAAAACTTTTTGCGTGAACCAATACTACAAGGAGGTAAATACATTGTCAGCCAATTTAGAAGCGAAAAAGCAAGTCGTCGAAGAGATCAAGCAGAAAATTCAAAACAGCAAGTCGGTCGTATTCGTAGACTATAAAGGGCTTACCGTGGCGGAAGTTTCCGAACTCCGCAACAAGTTCAGGGCGGCGGGCGTCGAGTACAAGGTTTACAAAAACACCCTCGTGCGCAAGGCGATGAATGAGTTGGGCGTAACCGCGTTCGATAACGACCTCAACGGCCCGACGGCGACGGCGTTCAGCCCCGACGAAACGGCGGCGGCGAAAATTTTTGCGGAAGCCGTCAAGGCGATGCCCGAAAAGATCATTCCCAAGAGCGCATACGTCGACAACGCGTATGTAGACGCAAACGGCATCAAAGCTCTGGCGAGCATGCCTTCCAAGGAAGAGCTCATCGCCAAGATGCTCGGTTCCATGCAGGCGCCGATTTCGAACTTTGCGGGAGTTCTCTCCGCAATGCTCCGCGGCGTAGTGGTCGCGCTCAACGCGATCGCGGAAAAGAAGGGCGCATAACCCTTCAACAGAATGCGGCATAGCCGCCGCCGCGCGCGGGCGAAAAAGTGCGCAAAATCAATTAAAAAATAATTCGGAGGAATCTAACAATGGCAGATATCGCTAAGTTCATCGAAGAGATCAAAGGTATGACGGTTGTCGAGCTCAACGAGCTCGTTAAGGCTTTGGAAGAGGAGTTCGGCGTCAGCGCCGCTGCTCCCGTCGCTGTTGCGGCTGCTCCCGCTGCGGGCGCTGCTGCTGAGGCTGCTGAGGAGAAGACGGAGTTCAACGTCAAGCTGAAGGACATCGGCGCGAAGAAGATCGAGGTCATCAAGGCTGTCCGCGAGTTCACCTCTTTGGGCCTTGCGGAAGCGAAGGCGCTCGTCGAGGGTCTGGGCATGATCAAGGAAGGCGTCAACAAGGAAGAAGCCGAAAAGATCGCTGCCCGCATGAAGGAAGCCGGCGCAGAAGTCACGATCGACTAATTGCATCGAATGTAAAACAAACAGGCACCCGTTTCGGGTGCCTGTTTTGGTTTGTAAAAAGAATGAATGCTAAATTGATTCGTGCTTGACAATATTTCCCTTACGGGTTATAATAGACGGGAGTTGCAGTTTTTGCCTGTAAAATTGGGCGGGTATCTTTTCGCATTAAATTTCGTGTGTGGGGGGGGGATGATATGAAGGAAAGGACGGCGAAATTCCTGCGAGGCTTCGTTTCTGTGGCGTGCGCAGTCGCTACTGCGCTGGGCGGTTGGGCGGTCGGATTTATACTTTTGCCCGAATCCGCGGCGTGGGGCTGGGGAGCGGCGGGATGCGTCGCTGCGTTGGCGTGTATCCTTTGTCTAAACCTCGTTTTTATGTCGAAAGACAAAAAGCGGTTTGCGGATATGTCGGCGCGGCAGGCGTACGATTACAGCGTAAAGATGCAGCAGGAGATCGAAAAAGATTATCGCGCGGCTGAACGCGCGGCGTTCCGCTCCGTTTCCGTCGCCCGCTCGATGCAGACCGTTGTCATCGCCCTGTTTTTTGGTGTTTGCCTGTTTATCGGCGGAACGCGTATCAATTGGGCTGCGATTCCCGTCGTTGCCGTCGCATTGTTGCTTTGTCCTTTTTTCGGGAGGTCGGTTCATTTTTCCTGCTACAACGCAGCAAAGAATCTTCTTTCCGAGGAAGAGTATCCTCTCCTGTATGAGACTGCGCGCAGCGCGGCGGAGAAGGTGGGGTACAGGGGCAGGATTCGCCTGGAACTTGCGGGCAGCATCAGCGTCGGCGAGGAGAGGTACTGCATCTGTATCGGTCTGAAGGCTGCCGAGGTCGCGCTGCTCACGCGCGAAGAATTGTACACGGTCATGCTGCACGAATTTGCGCATGTCGTCAACGTCGATACGGCGCGCGGCAAAAAATTCGGGTTTGTAAAGGACACGTTGCTGGACGACGACGGAGTGATCTTCGCGCCGGTCGATCAGCTGTTCATTGGCTATTTTTCTGTCCGCGTCGGCATGAACATTGCCCTGTACGAGCTTCTCGCCACCCGCCACCACGAAATCCTTGCCGACGAAAAGGTGCGCGAATCGGGCAACGGGCAGACATATATCAATGCCACCGCGAAAACATCGCTGTTTATGCTGTACGACGGGCATCCGTTCCGCGAAACGCAGTACGACTGCTACGCAGAAGAAGTCCCGCCCGAAAATCTGACGTCGCTCGATTTGGAGGTGTTCCGCTCCGCCTGCGAAAAGTACGGCAAACGCTGGCGCAAGGTGCTCGCGGATGAGCTGCCCGCGCGTGTAGCGTCGCATCCCACATTCAAACAGCGCATGCAGGCGATGGGCGTCGATTCGTACGACACCGAAACCGCCGAAACGGACGAAAAATTCATCGCCGAACAGAAGAAGCTGCTCGCCTTTGCCGACCGGCGCAATTACGAGGAGCTTGCGCCGCAATACGACCGGGTGCGTGAACAGGCATATCTTTCCCGCAAGGAGCAGATGGAAAAATACGAGGCGAGCGTGCGGGAGGGGAGAGATCTTCCGCTCGACGAGCTGGTGCGCAGCATGCAGGCGTTTTACATAATCGACAACGAAAAAGCGCTTGCCATTGCAGACCGCCTTCTTGCAGACAATCCAGACTCCGCTTACGCGCATCTGTACCGCGGCAATATTTTTTACGACGAACTGGATGCGCGCTGCGTGGAAGAGTTTCGCGCGGCGATGCGGTCGAACCATCAGATGAGCGATTATTGCATGGATAATATCGGGCGTTTTGCACTGCTTTCGGGCAACGAAGCGCTGTTGCAGGAGTATCGGTCGCAGGCGCCGGAAATGTCACAGGCGGCAGACGACAGGGAGAAGGAAACATCCTGGAACAAAAAAATCCCGCTGCGCCAATCTGCCTTGCCTGCTGAAACCTTGGAAAGTATCGCGCAGCGCCTGCGCGATATGGGGGAGGACTGCGTTGCGCTCCGTGCCTATGCGGCGGACTTCGGCAGGGCGGAACGCCCTTGTACCTTAATTGCCGTCGAATTTCCGAAGCGCTGCGCCGCTTCCGCGCTCGGTGAAAATATGGATACGCTTTACGAGTATCTCGAGTCGCGGGCGGAAGACTTTACGTTGTTCCTCTGCGGCAAAGAGGAGCTTCGCGCATTGCGGTCGGCGGGCATTGCTCCGTTCTGGGAGTGCGAAGGAGACGGAAGCGAGCAGGAAACGCCGAAAGCATAATCGTTGCAAAGTTTTGAAAAAAGGCGCCGGCAGGCGCCTTTTTTTGCGCAAATTTCCGAAATATTCCGAAAATAATCGTTAAAACAGCTTAATTTCATTTGACAAGCCTTGACGGATATGGTATTATATTTAGGCTGTGTAATAGGGTTGAGGTATAAAGTTACTTCAATCGCTTTGGGTTGCGAGGATAAATACAGCACAATCGCGCCCTTTGCGAAGATAATTTATACCGACAAATGTGGGGGCATGACCCCTGCGACTAACCGGAGTGCAGCCATTCAATAGTATATATCGAATGGCGTTTCTTTTTGTGAAATACTTCGACACACACGGCTCAGTTGACAGAAAGTTAGTATAAAAAACGGAGGAATCTAACAAGATGGCAGGACAGAAAATCAGAATCAAACTCGCCGCGTATGACCACGAACTCGTCGATTTGGCAGCGCAGCGCATTGTCGACACGATGCAGAAATCGGGCGCAAAGATCAGCGGCCCCATCCCTCTGCCCACCGAAAAGGAGATCGTCACCATTCTCCGCTCGCCGCACAAGGACAAGGACAGTCGCGAGCAGTTCGAGATCCGCACCCACAAGAGGATCATCGACATCTACAGCCCCAATGCGAAGCTGTTGGACAGCGTTCACCTTCCCGCGGGCGTGGACATCAAAATCAAACTGTAAAAAATTATGACAGATAATACTTTGTGAATTCAAGGTATTGACGAAATATTTATTATAAGGAGTGAACTTTATCAATGAATAAAGCAATCATCGGACGCAAAGTCGGAATGACGCAGATCTTTACTCCGGAAGGGAAAGTGATCCCCGTAACGGTAGTAGAGGCGGGCCCCTGCCCCGTGGTGCAGATCAAGACGGTGGAAAAGGACGGCTATGCCGCTCTGAAACTCGGCTTTGACGAAACCACCGAAAAGAGGCTCAGCAAGCCCGAACTCGGTCAGTTCAAAAAGGCGGGCGTAAAACCCCAGAAGGTTCTCAAAGAGTTCCGCCTGGCAGACCTCTCTTCCTATGAAGTCGGCAAAGACGTCACGGTCGAGCAGTTCAAAGAGGGCGAGCGGGTAGACGTCGTCGGCACCAGCAAGGGTCACGGCTTCTCGGGCGTCATCAAGAGATGGAACCAGCGCCGCTTGAAGGAAACGCACGGCGTAGGCCCCGTACACAGGGAAGTCGGTTCCATGAGCGCGAACTCCACCCCCAGCCGCGTGTTCAAGCAGAAGAGGATGCCGGGGCAGTACGGTCATGAAAGAGTAACCATCCAGAACCTTGAAGTCGTCAAGGTCGACGCGGCGAGAAATGCGCTCCTCATCAAAGGCGCGATCCCCGGCCCGAAGGGCAGCATCGTGACGGTGAGCGACAGCGTCAAGAAGTCCAAATAAGGAGAGTTAAGAAAATGCCTAGCGTTAAGATATACAAGATGGACGGGTCGGTTGCCGGCGAAATGCAGCTTTCCGACAAGATCTTCGGCGCGGAATACAACGAGCCGCTGATCCACCAGGCGGTCGTAACCCGCCTTGCGAACGAAAGACAGGGCACCAAGAGCACCCTCACCCGCACGGAAGTGCGCGGCGGCGGCGCGAAGCCGTGGCGCCAGAAGGGCACCGGTCGTGCGCGCCAGGGCTCCATCCGCGCTCCGCAGTGGACGAAGGGCGGCGTCGTGTTCGCACCCAAGAGCAGGGATTTCTCCAAAAAGATGAACGTGGAAGCCAAGCGCGGCGCACTGTTCTCCGCTCTCTCCAAAAAGGTCGCGGACGGCGAGCTGATCGTTGTGGACAAACTCGAAGTGAGCGCGCCCAAGACGAAGGAAATGGTCAAATTCCTCGATGCGCTGAAGCTGGATAAGAGGACGGTCGTGGTCATGGACAACGACGACGTGAACGTCATCCTCGCCAGCCGCAACATCCCCACCCTGAGCACCCTCCCCGTGGCGCAGATCAGCACCTACGAAGTGGTCGCCAACAGCAAAGTCGTCCTCACCAAGGGCGCTGTCGAGAAAATACAGGAGGTCTACGGAGCGTAATGAGACCGGAAGACATTATCATCAAGCCCATCCTCACAGAAAAGGGCTACGACGGGATCGCGACGAAGAAGTACACCTTCCAGGTGGCAAAGGGCGCGAATAAAACAGAAATCAAAATCGCGGTCGAAAAGCTCTTCGGGGTCAAGGTCGCGAGCGTAAATACCGCGAACGTGCGCGGCAAGCTGAAGAGAATGGGCAGGAACGAGGGCATGACTCCCTCCTACAAAAAGGCCGTCGTTCAGTTGACCGAGGACAGCAAGGCGATCGAATTCTTCAATTCGCTGTCCTAATTAGTCTAAACGGAGGAACACAGTAAAATGGCTATCAAGAGATATAAACCCACCTCTGCCGCGCGCCGTTTCATGACGGTGCACACCTACGAGGAGATCACCGAAACCAAGCCGGAAAAGAGCCTCGTCGAGGACATGCGCAAGAGCGGCGGCAGAAACAACCAGGGCAAGATCACGGTTCGCCACATCGGCGGCGGCAACCGCAGGAAATACCGCATCATCGATTTCAAACGCAATAAGGACGGTATCCCCGCCAAAGTTGCGAGCATCCAGTACGACCCGAACCGCAGCGCGAACATCGCGCTCCTGCAGTATGCGGACGGCGAAAAGAGGTACATCCTCGCGCCCGTCGGTCTGAACGTGGGAGACACGGTCATGAGCGGCGCGGAAGCGGACATCAAGGCGGGCAACTGCCTCCCGTTCACCGCCATTCCCGTCGGTACCATCGTACACAACATCGAGCTGAAGCCCGGCAAGGGCGGCCAGGTCGCGAGGGCTGCGGGCATTTCCGCGCAGCTGATGGCGAAGGAAGGCAAGTACGCCACCCTGAAGATGCCCAGCGGCGAAATGCGCCTCGTACCCGTCGAGTGCCGCGCGACGATCGGTCAGGTCGGCAACGTCGAGCACGAGATCATCTCCGTCGGCAAGGCGGGCAAAACGCGCCACATGGGCGTCAAACCCACCGTCCGCGGCTCGGTCATGAACCCGAACGATCACCCGCACGGCGGCGGCGAGGGCAAGAGCCCTGTCGGTCATGCCGGCCCTATGACTCCTTGGGGCAAGCCTGCGCTCGGTTATAAGACGAGAAAGAAGAAGAACGTCACGAGCAAGTTCATTCTCAAACGGATCAATTAAGGGAGGATCACTTAAATGAGCAGAAGCGTAAAGAAAGGGCCTTACGTTGAAGCGAGACTTCTCAAAAGGGTTGAGGAGCTCAACGCGGCCAACGATAAAAAGGTATTGAAAACGTGGTCGAGAGCGTCGACGATCTTCCCCCAAATGGTAGGTCACACGATCGCCGTGCATGACGGGCGCAAGCACGTTCCCGTCTACATCACGGAAGACATGGTCGGCTGCAAGCTCGGCGAGTTTGCCCCGACCAGAACGTTCAAAGGGCATGCCGGCGGCAAGACGACCGGCAAGAAGTAAGGAGGTCGCGGATAAATGGCTAAGAATACGCGTGAAAAAGCAAAAAGGATCGCGGAGAACAAGGACAGGCGTCCTTACGCGACCGCAAGGCATATCAGAATGTCTCCTTATAAAGTGCGCAGGGCGCTCACCCTCATCCGCGGCAAGAGCGTAAACGAAGCGGCGGCGATCCTCGAGTTTGCTACCATCGTTTCGGCAGAACCCGTCAAAAAGGTACTCCTTTCGGCGGCTGCGAACGCGGAGCATAACTACGGCATGGACAGGGGCGACCTCATCGTCGCCGAAGCGTATGCCGACCAGGGCCCCACGCTCAAGAGGATGAACCCCGTCTCCAAGGGCAGGGCGCACGCCATCCTCAAGAGAACCAGCCACATCACCGTCGTCCTCGACGTAAAGAGCAAGTAAGGAGAGTTCGAAATGGGACAGAAAGTTAATCCGCACGGTTTGCGCGTCGGCGTCATCAAGGGCTGGGACACCCAGTGGTATGCCGACAAAAAGGATTTCGCCAAGAACCTGAAAGAGGACTATGAGATCCGCAAATTCATCAAAGATAAATACTATGCTGCCGCCGTGAGCAAGATCCTCATCGAGCGCGCCGCCAACCGTATCGTCGTCACCGTGTTCACGGGCAAACCCGGCGTTCTCATCGGCAAGGCAGGCTCGGAGATCGAGGTCATCAAGAAAGACCTTGCGAAGCTCACGAAAGGCAAGAACATCGTCATCAACGTCACGGAAGTCCGCAAGCCCGACTCCGACGCACAGCTCGTCGCCGAGGGCGTTGCCCAGCAGCTGGAAAAGCGCATGTCTTTCCGCCGCGCGATGAAGCAGGCGATCGGCCGCGCGATGCGTTCGGGCGTCAAGGGCGTCAAGATGATGGTTTCCGGCCGTCTGGACGGCGCGGAGATCGCCCGCTGCGAACAGTACCACGAGGGTTCCATTCCTCTGCAGACGCTGCGCGCGGACATCGATTACGGTTTTGCCGAAGCGCACACCACGTTCGGCATGATCGGCGTCAAGGTCTGGATTTACAAGGGCGAAATCCTCAGGGCCAAAGCGCATGAAGGAGGCGAACAGTAATGTTAATTCCGAAGAGAGTCAAGAGAAGAAAGCAGCACCGCGGCAACATCAAGGGTCAGGCGCAGAAGGGCAACAAGGTCGCGTACGGCGAGTACGGTCTGGTCGCGGCGGAGGGAGCAAGGATCACCTCCCGCCAGATCGAGGCGGCTCGTATCGCGATGACCCGTTTCATCAAGCGCGGCGGTCAGGTCTGGATCGATATATTCCCGCACAAGCCGATCACGCGTCACCCCGCCGAGTCCCGTATGGGTTCCGGTAAAGGCGCGGTCGAGTACTGGGTAGCGGTCGTCAAGCCGGGCAGGGTTCTGTTCGAAATGGCGGGCGTTCCCGAGGACGTCGCGAAGGAAGCGATGCGCCTTGCGGGTCACAAGCTCCCCGTCAAGACCAAGTTCATGGTCAAGGGCGAGGTCAACCCCGTCACGGGCCGTATGCCCGACGGCAGCGAAAAAATCACAGAAGGCGGTGAGGGTTAATGAAAGGCAAGGAACTTCACAACATGACCGATGAAGAGCTGCAGGCGAAGCTCGGCGAACTGAAAACGGAGCTGTTCAACCTCCGCTTCCGCCATGCGTCCGGTCAGCTCGAAAACCCCATGACGATCGCTTCCTGCAAAAAGGACATCGCGCGCGTCAACACCGTGATCCGCGAAAGAGAGATCAAGAGGGCATAAGGAAGGGTACGAAACATGGAAAGAAATCTGAGAAAAGAAAGAGTCGGGCTTGTCGTATCCGACAAAATGGACAAGACGGTCGTCGTCGCCATCGTGGATAAGAGCATCCACCCTCTCTATAAAAAGACAATCACCAAGACGAAGAAGATCAAGGCGCACGACGAGCAGAACGACTGCGTCGTCGGCGACAAGGTTCGCATCGTGGAAACGAGGAAGCTCAGCAAGGACAAATGCTGGCGCGTTGCCGAGATCGTCGAAAAGGCGAAGTAAGAGTATAAGGAGAAAAGAGCCATATGATACAACCGCAGACAAGGCTTAAAGCGGCCGACAACTCCGGCGCGAAAGAGCTCATGTGCATACGGGTTCTGGGCGGTTCCTTCCGCAAAAGCGGCAACATCGGCGACGTGATCATCGCCAGCGTCAAGACCGCGACCCCCGGCGGCGCCGTCAAAAAGGGCGAAGTCGTCAAGGCGGTCATCGTCAGAACCAGCAAGGGCATCCGCCGTCCCGACGGTACTTATATCCGTTTCGACGACAATGCCGCCGTCATCATCGATAACCAGAAACAGCCGCGGGGCACCCGTATCTTCGGGCCCATCGCGCGCGAACTGAGGGATAAAGACTATATGCGCATCATCTCCCTCGCGCCCGAAGTGCTGTAAGGAGGATTGCGCAATGAACGTTAAACTGAACGATACAGTCGTCGTCATCACGGGCAAAGACAAGGGCAAGACGGGCAAAGTGGTTTCCACTTCCCCCAAGACCGGCCGCGTCACCGTGCAGGGCGTCAACATTCAAAAGAAGCATCAGAAGGCGCGCAAGGCGAACGCCGTTTCGCAGATCGTCGAGCGCGAGGGCGCGATCGACGCGTCCAACGTCATGGTCATCTGTGACAAGTGCGGCAAGGCTACGCGCGTAAAGCACGCCTTCGTCGAGCAGGACGGCAAGACGAAGAAGGTGCGCGTGTGCAAGTGCGGCAACGTGCTCGACAAGGTCTACAAGAAGCAGACCAAGGGCGCCGCTCCCAAGGCGGAGGAAGCTCCCAAGAAGAGGACGCGCAAGCGCACGGCGAAGGCAGAAGCTGCCGAAGAGAAGAAGGACTGAGGCGAGGTAATACCAAATGGCAGAAAAAGCATATAAAAACAGGGTCAAAGAGCAGTACGAAACGGAAGTCGTGCCCTACCTCGTCAAAAAGTTCGGCTACAAGAACGTGAACGAGGTTCCCAAACTCGTAAAAATCGTCATCAACTCGGGCCTGGGCGACATCAAGGACAACGCCAAGAGCGTGCAGATCGCGCACGACGAACTCAAAGCGATCTCCGGTCAGAAGCCCGTCATCACCAAAGCGAAGAAGTCGGTCGCGAACTTCAAAGTCCGCGAAGGCATGTCCGTCGGCTTGAAGGTAACCCTTCGCCAGAACCGCATGTACGAATTCTTCGATAAGTTCGTATCCATCGCGCTGCCGCGCGTCCGCGACTTCCGCGGCGTGCCCGTGAATTCCTTCGACGGGCGCGGCAACTATGCGATGGGCGTCAAAGAGCAGCTCATCTTCCCCGAGATCTCCTACGACCAGGTCGAAAAGATCCGCGGGTTCGACATCTGCTTCGTGACGACCGCCAAGACGGATGAGGAAGCGAGAGAGCTTCTCGGGGCGCTGGGTATGCCCTTCAAGAAATAAGGAGATACGGACTTATGGCAAAAAAATCAATGATCAATAAACAGCAGAGAACGCCCAAATATTCCACGCGTGCATACACCCGTTGCAGCATCTGCGGCCGTCCGCACGCCGTTCTTCGCAAGTACGGCATCTGCCGTATCTGCTTCCGTAATCTGGCGTACAAGGGTCAGATCCCGGGCGTGAAAAAGGCGAGCTGGTAAGGAGGCACATCATGACAGATCCTATCGCAGATATGCTCACAAGAATCCGGAATGCGATCACCGCGAAGCACGAAACGGTGGAGGTGCCCGCTTCCAACATGAAAAAAGCGATCGCGAACATCCTTCTCGAAGAGGGCTACATCAAGAACGTGAAGTTCGAAGACGACGGTCTTTCGGGCAAGATCGTGATCGATCTCAAATACGCCGACGGCAAATCGGTAATTTCGGGGCTTAAAAGGGTTTCCAAACCCGGCCTGCGCACCTATTCGGGCGCAGAGCGCATGCCCAGGGTCTTGGGGGGACTCGGAACGGCGATCGTTTCCACCTCCAAGGGAATAATGACGGACAAACAGGCAAAGGCTGCAAACGTAGGCGGCGAAGTGCTTTGTTTCGTCTGGTAAGGAGGCAAGCAAATGTCCAGAATAGGAAGAATGCCTGTCGCGCTCCCCGCGGGCGTCACGGTCGACGTCAAGGACGGCAAGATGGTCGTGAAAGGCCCCAAGGGCACGCTGGAACAGGATATTGACGCGCGCATTTCGGTCGCGGTCGAAAACGGCCACGCCGTTCTTACCCGCGCGAACGATTCCAAAGAACTCAAGGCTAAACACGGGCTGTACAGGGCGCTTTTGCACAACATGGTCACGGGCGTAACCAGCGGCTATTCGAAGGGTTTGGTCATCAACGGCGTCGGTTATAAGGTCGCCAAGCAGGGGAACAAGATCGTGCTGAACATCGGCTATTCGCATCCCGTGGAATTCCCGGAGTGCGAGGGCATCAAGCTCGACTGCCCCACGCAGACGGAGATCACCGTGTCGGGCATCGACAAGGTGAAAGTCGGTCAGGTGGCTGCGAACATCCGCTCGCTGCGCGAGCCTGAACCTTACCACGGTTACGGCATCCGCTACAAGGACGAAGTGATCGAGCGCAAGGAAGGCAAGACGGCCGGTAAATAAAGGAGCGTAAAATCATGATTTCGAAAATAGATAAGAATGCAGACAGGGTGCAGCGTCACGCGCGTGTCCGCAAAAAGATTTCGGGCACGGCGGAAACGCCCCGCTTCAACGTGTACAGGAGCCTCAATCACATTTACGTTCAGGTCATCGACGACGTGAAGGGTGTCACCCTCGTCTCCGCATCCACGATGGAAAAGGCCGTCAGGGAAAAGATCAAGGATCTGACCAAGACGGAGGCAGCGAAGGTCGTCGGGGCGGAAGCCGCGAAGAAAGCTCTTGCCGCAGGCATCGAAACGGTCGTGTTCGACAGGGGCGGCTACATCTACACGGGCCGCGTGAAGAGCGTAGCCGACGGCGCGAGAGAAGCCGGACTTAAATTCTGATAGGAGAACAGGAATGGCAAGAGAAGACAGAAGGCCTGCAAGAAGGCAGGAAGAAAACGACGGATTCATCAAAAAGCTCATTCAGGTCAACCGCGTCACGAAGGTCGTCAAGGGCGGCCGCAACATGCGCTTTGCGGCGCTGGTCGTCGTGGGCGACGGAAAGGGCAGGGTCGGCGTCGGCTCGGGCAAGGCGAACGAAGTTCCCGAAGCGATCGAAAAGGCGCAGGCGCAGGCAAAGAGGAATCTGATCACGGTGCCGATGGTCGGCACGTCCATCCCGCACGAAGTATACGGCAAGTTCGGCCGCGGCTATGTTTACATGATGCCGGCTGCCGAAGGTACCGGCGTTATCGCGGGCGGCCCCGTCCGTGCGGTCATGGAAGCGGCGGGCGTCAAGGACATCCGCACGAAATCGCACGGCACGAGCAACCCGATCAACTGCGTAAAAGCTACGATCGCGGGTCTCGCCGACCTGAAGACGGCTGAGCAGCTCGCGGCGGCGCGCGGCAAGACCGTGGAAGAGATCGTGGGTTAAGGAGGAACGGGCATGGCACAGATCAAAGTTACGTTGGTCAAAAGCACCATCGGCAGCACGCCTACGCAGAAGGCTACGGTCGCTGCGTTGGGTCTGAAAAAGATCCGCTCTTTCCGCATTCACGAGGATACCCCTGCGATCATGGGGCAAATCAAAAAAGTTTCTCACCTTGTCAAGGTCGAGAAGATGTAAGGAGCGAGCGACATGAGAATTGATACGATACAACCGGCAATCGGTTCCAACACTCCCTCGAAGCGCCTCGGCCGCGGCATCGGTTCGGGTCTTGGCAAAACGAGCGGCAAGGGCCACAAGGGTCAGTGGGCGCGTTCGGGCGGCGGCGTCCGCCCCGGTTTCGAAGGCGGTCAGACCCCGATCCACAGAAGGCTCCCCAAGCGCGGCTTCAACAACAAATTCCGCAAGGAGTACGTCATTGTCAACCTTTCGGCGCTTGCGGGCGTCGAGGCAGGCACGGTGGTGGATTATGACTATGTTATGGCGAACAAGCTCGCCAAGCAGGTCAAGGACAACAGCGGTCTGAAGGTTCTCGGCACGGGCGAACTCACCAACGCCATCACGGTCAAGGCGGCCAAGTTCTCCGCTTCCGCAAAGGAAGCCATCGAAAAGGCCGGCGGAAAAGCCGAAACGCTCTGAGCTTTTCGCTTTCCGCATCGGCGGAAGGGGGAATCGCGCTTTCCCGCTTCGGCGGGCAGTCTTCAAGTTTAGGAGAACAAGATGTTCGAAACTCTGAAAAACGCTTTCAAAGTAAAAGAGATCAGAAAAAAAATCTTTATCACGCTGCTCATTCTCCTCGTTTACAGGATCGGCTGCTACATCCCCGTTCCGGGCATTTCGGCATCCACCTTTTCCGATTACATTGCGGATGGCAGCAACAACTTCCTCACGCTGATGAGCGCCGTCACGGGCGGCGCGCTCGCCAACGGCACATTGTTTGCCCTCGGTATCGGGCCGTACATCAACGCGTCCATCATCGTGCAGCTCCTGTGCGTGGGCATCCCCGCGCTCGAGCGGCTGTCCAAACAGGGCGAGGAAGGCAAAAAGAAGATCGCCCAGATCACCCGCTGGCTCACCCTTCTGCTCGCGGTAATCCAGTCGATCGGCATCATCGTCAACTTTGCAAATCAAGCGGACGCAATCCGCACGAGCGTGTTCTTCGATCAGGCGTGGCTCGCATACATCTTCATGGTCATCGTCTATTCGGCTGGCGCCATGCTCACCATGTGGCTGGGCGAGCGCATCACCGAACACGGCGTCGGCAACGGCATTTCCCTCATCATCTTCATCGGTATCCTGTCCACGGCGGGCAATATCCTCATCATTGACCCTATCGTGAACGCTGTTTCCGGTTCGTCGAGTTTCGACGCGGTTCAAACGATCATTTCCACGGTCGTCTTCTGCGTGATCGCGGTCGTGCTGTTCGCGCTGATCGTAACCGTCGATCTGGCGGAGCGCCGCATTCCGGTGCAGTACGCCAAACAGGTCAAGGGCAGGAAGATGTACGGCGGCCAGGCAACCGTCATCCCCATCAAAATTTCGGGCAGCGGCGTCATGCCTCTCATCTTCGCGTTCGCGATCATCAGCCTTCCCGACCTCATCATGGGTCTGTTCTGGCCGAACAGCGACGCTTATTCCAACTACCAGACCTGGTTCAGCCAGGGTACCGGCCCGCTCGGCTGGCTGTATATCCTCGTATTGTGCTTGCTTATCTTCGCGTTCTCTTTCTTCTACGCGCAGATCCAGTTCAACCCCGAGGACGTTTCCAAGAGCATCCAGCAGAACGGCGGCTTCATCCCCGGCATCCGCCCGGGCAGACCTACGGCGGACTACCTGAAAAAGATCTCCAACCGCATCACGCTGTTCGGGGCGATCTTCCTCTCGCTGGTCGCGTTCATCCCGTCGCTTGCGTTCAGCTTCGCGGGCGAACAGTATGTGAACGTGTTCTCCACGACAGGTATCCTCATCGTCGTATCCGTCGCGCTCGAGTTCGACAAACAGCTCCAGTCGCAGCTGATGATGAAGAATTACAAGGGATTTTTGAAGTAAGGCTTTCGGTTCGCATCCGTCCCGCAATGCGGCTCACGGCATCGCTTTCCGGCGGGTTGCGTACGTCCGCGTGCGCGCCCCTCGCAGAAGCTCGCCTTTTTCGCCCTGCGGGCGGCTGCTTGCCGTAAGATGATATTGAATTTCCGTATGCCGGAAATTTCCGGCAAATCGCGTGCGTTTGCAGAAATGTGTTTCTGCCCGCGCAGGCGGCTCGGTTTTGTCCTTCGGCAGAGCCGTGAGGCGGAAAAAATCGGCATAAAACAATCTATAACCGTTGAAAGGAGACAGTATGAATATCATCCTTTTGGGCGCTCCGGGCGCCGGCAAGGGTACGCAGGCGACGCGCATCTCCGAAAAATTCGGTCTGCCGCACATCTCGACGGGAGACATCTTCCGCGACAATATCAAGCGCCAGACGAAGATCGGCATGCTCGCCAAGTCCTATACCGACAAGGGTCAGCTCGTTCCCGACGAAGTGACCTGCGAGATCGTCAAGGATCGGCTGCAAAATGCCGACTGCAAGAACGGCTACCTCCTCGACGGTTTTCCCCGCAATCTCTTCCAGGCGGAGGAGCTGGATAAGTTCTCCAAGGTCGACGCGGTCATCAACATCGACATCGACCTCTCCCTGCTCATGGACAGGTTGTGCGGCCGCCGCGTCTGCAAGGAGTGCGGCGAAAGCTACCACGTCAATTTCTTAAGCGGCAAAACCACCTGCGAAAAGTGCGGCGGCGAGCTGTACCAGAGGAAGGACGACAACGAGGAAACGGTGGGCAACCGCCTCAACGTATACAGCGAACAGACTGCCCCGCTCATCAAATTCTATACCGAAAAGGGCGTCCTCCGCAATGTGAACGGTGTGGGCACCATCGAAGAGGTGTTCGCCCGCATCTGCGACGCTTTGAACAAGTAAGCGTCAGGGTTCTATGATTACGATCAAAACAGAGGCAGAGATCGATGCAATGCGCGAGCCGTGCGCGATCGTGCGCGACACGCTCGCCTACGTCGGCTCCAAGGTAAAGCCCGGGGTCACGACGGCGGAGCTGGACGCATTCGCGGAGGAGTACATCCGTTCGCGCGGCGCCGTTCCTTCCTGCCTCGGCTACTGCGGGTATCCCGCGAGCATCTGCGCGTCCGTCAACGAGGAGGTCGTCCACGGCATCCCCGGCGAGCGGCACCTGCGCGAAGGCGATATCATCAGCGTCGACCTGTGCGCCTATAAAAACGGATTCCACGGCGACGGCGCCCGCACCTTTGCGGTCGGCAAGGTCGGCGAGGAAGCGCAAAAGCTCATCCGCGTCACGGAGGAGTGCTTCTGGGAGGCGGTCAAGAACCTGCGCGCGGGCACGCCGCTGTACGACATCGGCGCAACCGTGCAGGCGCACGCGGAGGCAAACGGTTTCTCGGTCGTGCGCGAGTACGTCGGGCACGGCATCGGCAGAGAAATGCACGAAGACCCGTCCGTTCCCAACTTCGGCAAGCGCGGCACGGGCATCCGCCTCAAAGCGGGCATGGTGCTCTGCATCGAGCCGATGATCCTTGCGGGCAGGCGGGAAGTGGATGTCCTTCCGGACGGCTGGACTGCCGTCACGCGGGATAAAAAGCCCGCGGCGCATTATGAAAACACGGTAGTCATCCGCGAGGACGGCGTCGAAATACTCACCATATAAAGAGCGGCGGGGAGCCGCGCGGGAGAGTTATGAAAGTACAGAACCCCGTGGTCGGCGGCGTTGCGCAAAGCGTTGCCGGGCGGGATAAAGGGCGGTTGTATCTGATCGTCGGCATCGAAGGGGAAAAACTTCTCCTGGCGGACGGCAAATACAGGGAAGCCGCCAATCCCAAAACCAAAAACAAAAAGCACGTCAGGCTGCTGCCGGTCTTTCACGCGGAAATCGCGGAGAGGCTCGGGCTGGGCAAAGACGAGAACAGCGAAATCCGCGCCGCGCTGAAAGCCGCCGCGGAGGAACGCAAATAAAATTTCGGAGGAAACATTGTGTCCAAAGACGATGTAATCGAAACCGAGGGCAAGATCGTGGAAGCGCTGCCGAACGCTACGTTCAAGGTGCAGCTCTCCAACGGGCATGTCATCACGGCGTACATTTCGGGCAAGCTGCGCATGAACTACATCCGCATCATTCCCGGCGACACCGTGAAGCTGGAAATGAGCCCGTACGATCTGACCAAGGGCAGGATCACGTGGCGCAGCAAGAGCTGACGCGGCGCAATTTTCTTTCGGCACGCCCTTCTTTGCGCGGCGGCTGCCGGGCAGAGTAGCAAGAACCATTCAAAATTATTTCGGAGGAAACAGTTATGAAAGTCAGACCGTCGGTCAAGCCTATGTGCGACAAATGCAAAGTCATCAAAAGGAACGGCAAGGTCATGGTGATCTGCTCCAAGAACAAGAGCCACAAGCAGAGACAGGGCTGATAGGCACGAAAATAACCGCGGGCGCGACGGCTTAGCCGCTTCATTCCAACTTTTCGCGGCGGCGCGCGTCCGGAAGATATAAATCCAACACCATTTTATTTTCAAAATCAAACGGAGGTCAAAAGGACAATGGCACGTATTGCCGGTGTAGATTTACCCAGAGAGAAAAGGGTAGAGATCGGGCTCACCTATATTTACGGGATCGGCCTTGCCACGTCGAAGCAGATTCTGGCTGCGACGGGCATCAATCCCGATACGCGCGTGAAAGATCTTGACGAAAACGACGTATCCAAACTCAGAGAATATATCGACCACAACCTGCGCGTCGAAGGCGAACTGCGCGGAGAGGTCAACCTCAACATCAAGCGCCTGATGGAAATCGGCTGCTATCGCGGTATCCGTCACAGAAAGGGGCTGCCCGTCCGCGGACAGAGCTCCAAGAGGAACGCGCGCACGAGGAAAGGCCCTCGCCGCACCGTTGCGAAGAAGAAGTAATGCGCAGGAGGTAAAAATCAGATGGCAGCAGTGAAAAAAGTTACGCAGACAAGAAGGCGTAAAGAGCTGAAAAATGTCGACAGGGGACAGGTGCATATCCAGTCGTCGTTCAACAATACGCTCGTAACGATCACGGACATGAGCGGCAACGCGATCTCCTGGTCGAGCGCGGGCAGCCTCGGCTTCAAGGGTTCGAGGAAGGGCACTCCGTTCGCGGCGCAGATGGCGTCGGAAACGGCGGCGCGCGCAGCGAAGGAGCACGGCCTCCGTTCGGTCGAGGTCTATGTCAAGGGCCCCGGCGCAGGCAGGGAATCGGCAATCCGCGCGCTCGCGAATTGCGACCTCGAAGTCACGATGATCACCGACGTTTCCCCCATCCCGCACAACGGATGCAGGCCCCCGAAGCGCCGCAGAGTGTAATATAAGGAGAGAAAGAAATGGCAACATACAGAGATTCCAAATGCCGTCTCTGCCGCAGAGAGGGCGCAAAACTCTTTTTGAAGGGCGACCGCTGCTATTCGACCAAGTGCGCGTTTGAAAAGCGCCCCGTCGCTCCCGGCGCACACGGCGCAGGCAGGAAAAAGGTCTCCGAGTACGGTCAGCAGCTGCGCGAGAAGCAGAAGACCAAGCGCATCTACGGCGTGCAGGAAGGTCAGTTCCGCAAATACTATGAGATGGCAGACCGCATGAAGGGCATCACGGGCGAAAACATGCTCTCCCTTCTGGAGCGCCGCCTCGACAACGTCATCTACCGCATGGGCATCGGCGGCTCCCGCGCGCAGGCGCGCCAGCTGGTCAACCACGCGCATTTCTCGGTGAACGGCCGCACGGTCAATGTTCCCTCCTACATCGTCAAGGCAGGGGACGTGATCGCCGTCAAGGAAAACCGCAAAAAGGACAAATATTTCGAACAGATCAAAACGATGAAGGTCGGCAACATGCCCAAATGGCTTGAATTCGACCCTGAAAAACTGGAAGGAAAGGTCATCGAGCTTCCGAAACGGGAAGACATCGACAGTCAGATCGCAGAGCATATGATTGTCGAGTTCTACTCCAAGTAATCAGTAAACGCCGAATAAGGAGGTAACAAGCCATGATCGAAATGGATATGCCCAGGATCGAGGTGGAGGAAAACGAGGCGAAGAGCTATGCGAAGATCGTCGTCGAGCCGCTCGAAAAGGGCTTCGGTCTTACGATAGGAAACTGTTTGCGGAGGATACTTCTTTCGGCGCTTCCCGGTGCGGCGGTACAGGGCATTCGCTTTTATCCCGACGGGCTGGTCAAGCACGAGTTTTCCGCGCTTCCCGGCGTGAAGGAGGACGTTCCCGAAATCATCCTGAACCTCAAAACGCTCGCCATTCAGACGGCGTCGACGGATAAAGATTATGTAAAAACTCTGCACGTCTGCAAGGAAGGCCCCGTAGTCATCACGGGCGCCGACCTCGAGCAGGATGCGGAGGTGGAGATCATCAACAAAGACCAGTATATCTGCACGATCGACGAGGGTGCCAAGATCGACATGGAGATCACCGTCGGCCGCGGCAGGGGCTACAAGGGCGCCGGTTCCAACAAGAACCACCCCATCGGCTATATCCCCATCGATTCCATCTATACCCCCGTCAAAAAGGTCAACTACAATGTAGAAAGCACCCGCGTGGGGCAGAGTATCGACTACGATAAACTGGTCATGGAAGTGTGGACGAACGGCGCATTTTCCGCAAAGGAAATCGTGTCGCTCGCCGCGAAGATCATGCAGGATCATATCGGCCTGTTCGTAAACCTGTCCGATTCCATCAAGGGCATGGACATCCTCGTCAAAAACGAGGACGACAAACAGCAGCAGGTATTGGCGATGGCGATCGAGGACATGGATCTCTCCGTGCGCTCGTACAACTGCCTGAAGCGCGCGAACATTCACACCGTGGAAGATCTGACCAAAAAAACCGAGGAAGAGATGCTCAAAGTGCGCAACCTCGGCAGAAAGTCGTTGGACGAGGTCATCTTAAAGCTCGAGTCTTACGGACTTTCATTAGAAAAAAAGGAGGATTAACATTATGCCTGGAAAATTGGGCAGAACCAGCGAACAGAGGATGGCCATTTTGCGCAATCAGGCGTCCTGCCTGCTCTGGTACGGAAAAATAGAGACGACGAAGGCGCGCGCGAAGGAGCTGCGTTCCTACGTCGAAAAAATCATCACTACGGCGATCAATACCTATGACGACACCATCGAGGGCAGCAAGGTCGTCACCGAAAAGGTGGGTAAAAAGGAAAAAGAGGTCACGGTCACCGTCGTCAAAGACGGCCCGAAGAAGCTCGCCGCCCGCCGCAAGATCATGAGCAAATTGTACGATTTGCAGGAGATCAAGGCGTTCAACGAGAGCAAGTCTGCCTATAAGGCGCGCACGAAGGAAGTGGCGCATCCGCTCATCGAAAAGATCTTCAACGAGATCGCGCCCAAGTATGCGCAGCGCAACGACGAGAAGAACTGCGGCGGCGGTTATACCCGCATCATTCCCCTCGGCGAGCGCCGCGGCGACGCTTCCGAAACGGCGATCATCGAATTGGTGTAATTGCCGCATCGGTTCAGTACGATTAAAAAACGGGACGGTATGTCCCGTTTTTTCGTTGCAAGCGCGCTGTATTTGCGGAACCGCGCCGCGGGTTCATCGGCGCGGAGGCATATGACGTCGCCCGTTTGCGGGGGTGAGGTCTGCCGCACAAAATATCGCGGCTTTGCGCTCTGCGCGGTGTGCCGCCGCGTCGGCGCCGCCGGCTCGCAGGGCAACTGCAAACCCGCCGCCGGAGTAAGCGCGGCGATTGGATTTCACAGAGAAATCGGTAACAGGGGTGTCGGGTGTGAACATTTATTTGGCAAGTCCCTTTTTTAATGAAACGGAGCGGAAAAACCATGACGCCGCCCTTGCGATCCTGCGGGAAAAGGGGTTGGAGGTCTACGCCCCTCTGTTGCATCAGCGCGGCAGGGAAAGTGTTTCGCGGAAAACATGGGCGGAAGCGACGTTCCGGGACGATGCCGCCGCGATCCGGCGCTGCGACGTACTCGTGCTTCTCTTTTACGGGTTGTATTCGGACAGCGGCACAGCGTGGGAATGCGGTTACGGGTATGCTTTGGGCAAAAGGATCGTTGCGGTGCATCTGCACGAAGGAAAGTCGAATTGCATGGTCAACTGCTCCTGCCGCGCAAACGTGCGGGGGCTGGATGGACTGCGCGCGTACGATTTTTGTGCGCTTCCGCCGATAAATTATTACGGGTGAAATGGGCTGCAGTCATGCGTTTCGCCGCATATGCCGCGGAGGGCGGATCAATGTGCCGTGCGGTGCCGTGATGTTTTGCCGTATGCGCGGAAAAACATCTGTCTGATCCCGCATTTGTGATAATTCGCGGGAAGTTTGCGTTAATTTTCCCGCAACGGGAAAAAAGTGCTTGACGATTCAACCAAGAAAAGTTAAAATAATAGGGTAACGGATATTTGCAGAAAAAGGCAAACCACGGCGCCGCGTCCGTCGGCAAGACAGTGCGGCGAATGCCATTACAGGAGGAATTATGGCAAAGGCAATCATCGGAAAAGCATGCAAGCTGTTTTCCGTAATCATCGCGGCGGCGGTATTGGCTGCGTGCGTGCTGGTGTTTTCGGCATGCGAGAGCAAAAACCCCGAAATCCGCATCACCGTTTCGTTCAACGGCACGGAGTATGAACTCGAATATAAGCTGTACCGCAGCTATGCGCCGCAGACCGTCGCGCATTATATCGAACTCATCGATCTCGATTATTTTGATAATACCGTCATTCACGATTATCAGAGCGACCGCATGATCGGCGGCGGATTCACCTACGAGGGCATGGAAAACGGCGACGTGATGGACGACCTCGTGCAGCTCGATTATGACGGCGCAACGACAAATTCCGACGGCTCTTTGAAGCTGAACAACATTTCCGTCTGGACGGATGCAAATCACGCGCAGGCGACCAACCGCCTGTACGGCGAAACGAGCCTGAACGGGTTCAGCGTGGAAAACGGCGGATTGAGCAATAAACTCGGCGCGCTCGGTACCTATACTTATGCCCGCAGCATGGCGGGGGATTCCGACGAAGGGTTCGGCATGAATACGATGGTGTATACCCGCCAGTCGAACGGACAGGACGGCGCCAGCGCTTATTATAAGAACAGCTTCCAGGGAATGTTCTACATCTATACGAGTACGAGCAGTTCGACCGATTCGGAGTATTGCGTGTTCGGCGAGCTGAAGGACGAAGATGCCGAGAGCAAGTTCCAGGAACTGCTCGATGCGATCGATAAATACACCACCGACAAAGAGCTTGACAGCTTTACCGAAGAGTTGAGCGATTCCCGCATCGAAGATTCGTTGATTTCGGGCGGTTCTTACGAGCCTGCGGATAATTTCCTTGTTCCGCAGTGCAAGATCATTATTGAAGACGTAACGGTAACGAAATATTGATGCCGTAAAAACGGGCGCCCCGCAGAAGCGGGGCGCCCGTTTTTGTTCTGCAGGCAAAGCATGCCGCGCCTTGCCTGAACGGAAGAATTCTGCGCGGAGGTTGAATAAACGGCGTCGGCTTGCATTGGCGACGCGGGCAAAAGAGGGGGCATCCGCGGTCGCGGATGCCCCCTCGGCTGTCAATACGGTTTATTAAAAGCGCAGAAAAATTTGCCGCGGCGTTTGCGCGCTTCTATCTGTTCCGCCGCGTAAGCGCCGCCACATACAGGAGAAAGCGGAGAAAATAGAACAGGGAGGTAACGAGCGCCGCAACGTAGGTCATGGCGGCGGCGGAAAGCACCTTCGAGGCAGCTCTCTGTTCCTCGCGCGTCACGAGCACGCCCGTTTCCGCGAGCATGCGCTTGGCGCGGCGGGAGGCGTTCAGCTCCACGGGCAGGGTCACGAGCGTAAACACGGTCGAAAGCCCGTACAGGCATACGGCGATGAATACGACCACGTTGCCCACCTCCGTCGTGGCGAGCGTCCATTCGAGGATGACGCCGATGATGACGAGCGGAAAGGCGAGCATCGAGCCGATATTTGTCAGCGGCACCAGCGCCTTGCGCAATTTGTAGGGCAGGTATCCCTCGCTCCGCTGTACCACATGCCCGACCTCGTGCGCGCACACCGCCACGGCGGCGACCGAGTTGGAACTGTAGGTGCTTTCCGAAAGGGTAACGGTCATCGCGGCGGGGTTGAAGTTGTCCGTCAGCTTTCCCTTCCCCGGCACAACGGCAACGTCCGAACAGCCGTTCTTTTCCAGGAGCATGCGCGCTACGTCGCTGCCCGTCCAGTCGGTGGAGGTAGGCATGCGGCTGTATTTGTTGAAGGTGGAATGCACCCGCGCGCTCGCCCATGCCGCCAGCAGAATGCACGGCAGCAGGATCAGCCCCGAAACCAGGTATATGAAATAGATGTCCGAAAAAAACATAGCTTTCCTCTTGTGCGGAAATATCGGGGCAGGGGAGAATCTGCCCCCGCCCGGATTTAGTATAACACGAACGGCGGCAAAAAATCAATCGGCGCACGGAACTTTTTTGCGGAAGGCGCGTGGGAATTATCCCGAAGGCGCATGAACGTGCGGGCGGTGCGCTCTGTATGTGCGCCTGTACCCGCGGAACGGCGCGCTGCAATGTGCGCCGGCGTAGCGGAGGCAGTATATACAAATATAAAGCAGCGGTAAACGGCGCCTTCTCCCGCTATCCGACGGGTCGGATATTGCCGATTTTTCCGCCATCCGTTTCCGCCTCGAAAAATCTGACGTCGTACGCGTTTTCCGCGCGGCGGTACACCAGTCCCGCCGCATTGATCTGCCCGTGCGCGAGGTAAAATATTTCCTTTGGCAGATATACGCCGCAAAAGTCGCCGAGGTATTCTTTCAGCAGCGCCTTTCGCCCGGCGAGCGCGGGGGTAAGGTAGGGCGCGGGGTCGCCGCCCGCCAAAATTTCCTGAAAAAACGCGAAGGGGAGCAACTTTTCGTGCAATGTTTCGGGGCAGAACCCCTCGCGTGCGTGTACGGTGTAACTTTCTTCGGCGAGAGTGCCGTTTTCCGCGCGGAAGACCCGTTCCGCCGTGTGCCCCGCGATGTCCGCGAACGCAAAGGCAACGCGCAGCTTTTCTCCGCAGGAAAACCCGGTCACCGCGTCGCGGAACACCTCGCGCGGTTCGCCGTTATACAGGCACAGCGTCCGCTTTTCTCCGCGCGTGCAGAGGACGGAATAGAAACGCTCGCCGCCGATCGTCTGCTCGCCGGGCGCGTAATCGTCCGCCGCGGGCAGGTCGAACAGCCCGAACCCGCCGTTTGCCTCGAGGGAGAGCTGCGGTTTTCCCTCCGAAAATACCGTCATCAGCGCGTCGCCGAAACGCTTCTGCACCAGCACGCGCATCGACGTGTCGCGCGGGGCAAAGCGCACGAATACGTCCGCGCCGCAGTCGTAGCGGTACACGTCGGCGCAGGCGGGCGGCGCGGCGAAAAAACCTTCGCCGATGCGGAAGGCGAGGGGCAGAAGGTCGCCGTCGTCGGGCAGAAATTCTGCCAAAATGCTCTCCTGCCCGATGTCCGCGAATTTTTCCGCCTCGCCGACGGCGCCGAGCAGCGCGCCGCCCAGCCGAAGCATGCACGGCTTTTCCGCCGAAAAATGGATGCGCATGTCCGAGCCTCCTTGCCTGCCGCGCGGTCAAAACAGGAGAACCGCGCGGAAAATCTGTCGGCATATCGTATGTATAAATTCATAAAAGTATGTCAATAATGAGCGCGGAAACCAATAACGGAGGTATTTTTTATGGATAAGATCAACGGTTATCCGCGTTCGGAGGCGGAGGAACTGGTGCGCTACGTCGGCGAGGGCAGGCGGATGGGCAAAACGCTCACGTCGCTGTTTGCTTCCTACGGCAAGGCGCACGGCAGGGCGGGCGGCAGCGTGCGCAACTATTACTATAAACTGCTGAAAACGAAAAATGCCGCGCCGCTGCTCGCGGGCAAGAATCTGCGCGCTGAAACGATCGTGCCGTTTACCGACGCGGAGACGGAGGAGATGCTCCGCAGCATCCTTTCCGAGCGCAAAAAGGGGTGCTCGGTGCGCCGCGCCATTGCCAACGTATGCGGCGGCGACGCGAAGAAGATGCTGCGCTACCAGAACAAGTACCGCAATATGCTCAAAAAACAGCCGGACGCGGTGCGTGCCGCCGCAAAAAAAGCGGGCATAACGGTCGAAGTTTCCGCTTCCCGCCCCGCCAAGTCGGAGCTGCAAAAGCGGGTGGAGGCGGAGATCAACGCGCTGTATGACCGCCTCGCCGTGTCCCTGCGCGAGGAGAACGAGCGTTTAAAGCGCACGATCGAGCGGCTCAACGAGGAAAACGAGCTTCTGCGCCGCGCTTCGCGGGTCAAAAACGCGCTCATCGCTTCCCGCTCCGCGGAAAACAAGGCGGCGAAGTAACTGCTGCGGATGTGCGCGTCCCTTTTGCGCTTCGGCGCGGCGCTACGCTTTTGCCTGCGCCGTGCATATCTTTGCTTTTTTGCCGCATACTGTATTCGAAGGCGGCGGTGCCGCCGGTACGGAGGAATATAAGTATGGAAAAATTTATCGCGGGGCTTGCGCTCGGCGCGGCTGTCGGCGCGCTCTGGGTCGCCAACAGCAACAAGACGCGCGCCCTCGTCAAAAAGGGACAGGAAGAGCTGAAGGACAAGATGGACGCCTACATCGACGAAAAGCTCGCCGCCATGGAGAAGGAAGAAGAACCTGCCGCGGCAAAAAAGAAATAAGGCGAAACGGGAAATGCAGGGCTCCGCGCGCGGGGCGCCTGCATTTTCTTTACAAATTTATTACAATTCCCCCCGAAAAATCCGAAAAATCGTGAAAAATCCGTGCTATAATGATAGAAGTAAGAAAAAATGTTGTCACGGAGGAGAACGCCATGCCGTCTACATACGCGCACTATAAATTCGGTAAACAGGTTCTGGAACAATATCCCGCCCCGCTCGCAGACGTCGTCCGCGCGCATCGGCAGCTGTACAATATCGGGCTGCACGGGCCGGATATTCTTTTTTATTATAAGGCGCTGACGAACAACCCCGTCAATGCGGTCGGGTTCGGAATGCACGGGAAACCCGCGCGCGAATTCTTTGCTCCGGCGAAGGAGGCGTACGCCGCCGCCGAGGACAAAGGCTCCGCGCTCGCCTATCTGTTGGGATTCGTCTGCCACTTCGCGCTCGATTCCGCCTGCCACGGCTACATCGAAAACAAGATCGCCGTTTCGGGCGTCACCCATACGGAGATCGAGAGCGAGTTCGACCGCTCTCTGCTGTTGCAGGACGGGCGCGACCCGCTGTCGGCGAAGCTCACCTATCACATCGCGCCGAGCGAAGCAAACGCGCGCGTCATCGCGCCCTTTTTTGCGGGCGTGGGCGAAAAGCAGGTGGAAAAGGCGCTGCGCTCCATGCTCTTCTACAACGAGCTTCTGCGCGCCCCGCATCAGCCCAAGCGCGGGTTCGTGCGGCTGTGCCTGCGCCTGACGGGCAACTTTAAGGAGATGCACGGCATGATGATCGCCAAACAACCCATCCCCGCCTGTCAGGACAGCGACCTGCGCCTTGCCAAGCTGATGGATAAGGCGGTGGGGCGGTGCGTGCTTCTCTCCGAAAACGTCGCCGCGTATCTAAAAGGGGAGGAGGAGCTTTTGCCCGAATTCAACAAGACGTTCGGCCCGCCCGAAAACTGGCGGGAGATCCCCGTTCTGCCGCTCAAGGAGGAACAATCGTATGAAGTTTAAGATGACGCCGCTCGAAAAGAAATGGGTGCTCTACGACGTGGGCAACTCCGCGTTTACCCTGCTTGTTTCCACGCTGCTTCCCATCTTTTTCAACACAATCGCCGCGGGCGCGGGGGTGTCCGATTCCGAATACCTCGCCTGGTGGGCGTACGCCACGAGCATCTCGACGGCGATCGTCGCCGTGCTCGGGCCGACGCTCGGCACGCTCTCCGATCTGCGCGGGGTGCGGAAAAAGATTTTTTCCGTATCCATTCTGGTCGGCGCGCTCGGCTGTGCGGTGCTCGGGTTCGTGCAGCACTGGATCTGGTTTCTGGTTCTGTTCGTACTCGCCAAATCCGCCTATCAATTGAGCTTGGTCGTCTACGATTCCATGCTGTGCGACGTTTCCGCCCGCGAGCGCATGGACGAGGTTTCCTCCCGCGGCTATGCGTGGGGGTACATCGGCAGCTGTATCCCGTTCATCCTCACCATCGTCGTGTACGTCCTCTATGAGATGGTCGGCGTTTTGGATTTGATGCCCGCTATGGTTCTCGTCTTTCTCATTGTCGCGGTGTGGTGGGTCGCCTGTTCCTTCCCGCTGTGGAAAAATTACGAGCAGAAGCACTGCGTCGAGCCGGGCGCGCACCCCGTGCGCACGGGATTCAAGAATCTCGGCGGCATCTTCCGCGAACTCGGGCGCAACAAGCGCATCCTGTTCTTCCTGCTCGCCTTCTTTTTCTTCATCGACGGCGTGTATACCATCATCGACATGGCTACCGCCTACGGCACTTCGCTCGGTCTGGACACGGTCAGCCTCGTCATTGCGCTGCTGGTAACGCAGATCGTTGCGTTCCCCGCGGCGATTCTTCTGGGCATGCTCTCGCGCAAGGTGAAGTCGGAATACCTCATCATCGCGAGCATCATCGCCTACTTTTTCATCACCGTGTACGCCGTTTTTCTCGATCAGGAATATGAATTCTGGATCCTCGCGGTGTGCGTGGGGCTGTTCCAGGGCACCATTCAGGCGATGAGCCGCTCCTACTACGCCAAGATCATCCCGCACGAAAAAGCGGGCGAATACTTCGGCGTATACGACATCTTCGGCAAGGGCGCGGCGTTCATGGGTTCGCTGCTCGTCGGCGGCGTTACGAGCCTGTTCACTCCTTATTTCGAGCAGCTGGCTTCGGAAGGGGTGCAAACTTCGCTCACGGCGCAGAGCATCGGCGTCGCGGCGCTGTCCGTCATGTTCCTCGTCGGGTTGGCGTTCTTCATCGTCGCCATCCGCAGCAAGGCTTCCGCGTCTTCCGCAAAAGGAGACGGTGCGAAACCTGCAGAGGAGAAAACCGCCGCAGAAGTCGCCTGTGCCCAAGCCGCGGAGCCGAACGCTTCGGCGGATGCGGCGGAGGGTGCGCTTCCCGCACAAGCCGCATCGGTTTCCGCCGCGGGAGAGCCAGCCGCGCCGCCCGCGGATTTTTCCGCCGAATAGCACAGCGTGCGCCGGTTTATTACAATTTTCAAACAAAATCCGCGAAAATTTTATATAAGTTTTCGGTATAATAAATACGATCACAGGGGCGCATAAGCGCCGACGGAGACCTGCGCCGAGGAAAATCGGCGGGTCTGCCGAAATATGCAGGGTGAACCGCGGCGCGGGCGTACGATGCGCAATCGCCTCGGCTGAAAAGCGCGGAAGGGGGAAAAGGCTTCCGCGCGTCGCCCGCGGGAGTGCCGCAAAAGCGGCGCTGCCCGCCTTCCTTTTTTTATTCGCTCACACTCAGACAACTTTTTCTTACGGTACCCGCCGCGCAAACTTGCGCGGCGGGTATCGCGCCTTTATGTGAAGAACAGGGGAAACTTTTGCCAACCGCCGGTTTTTTTTCGGAAAATTGTGGACGGCGGGGCGGGAATATGGTATACTGATAGCGTCGCGGGCAATTTGCGCGTTTCGCGGCGCAGAAATACGGGAGTTAGTATGGAAAAGCGAATAATCGCATTCGATATAGGCGATAAAAGGATAGGCATTGCCGCGAGCGACCCCTTCAATACCTTTGCCCTGCCCGGCGAAACGTACTTCCGCACGAAGAGCGCGGAGACGGACGCGGAGGCGCTGGCGAAGATCGTGCGCGAGAAGGATGCGGGGCTGATCGTCTGCGGCCTGCCCGTCAATTTCGACGGCACCGATTCGGTGCAGACGGAAAAGACCCGCCGCTTCGTCGAATTGTTAAAGCAAAAGACGGACGTGCCCGTCGTATTCGAGGACGAGCGCTTCACCACCATGGAGGCGGAGCGGGTACTCATCGCGGGGGGCGTCCGGCGGGAGAACCGCAAACAATCGATCGACAGCATTGCCGCTTCCTATATTCTGGAAGGGTATCTGAACAAAATCAACAAAGAAAGGAGCAACACCATGAGCGAAGAGAAGAAACTGCACGAGGAAGGCTGCGGCTGCGAAGACTGCGCCGACGAGGAAGTGAACGTCGTCGAACTGATCGACGATCAGGGAAAAACGCACAAGTGCTATCACATCGGCACCATCGAGTACAAGGAGAGGTGGTTTGCCTTTTTCCAGCCCGCCGACGAAGAGGAGGAGAGCGAGGAAGAGGAAGTCACCATTCTGGAGATCGTCGGCGAAGAGGGCGAGGAAGAGCTTGTCCCCGTCGAGGATGACAAGCTCCTGGACGAAGTGTTCGACGAATTCTGCCGCGTGATGGAAGAGGACGACGATGCGGACGAGGCGGCGTCTTTAGACACTGACTACGAGGAAGGCTGCGGCTGCGGATGCAAGAACCACGACCACAAGAAATAAGACTCGCGAAATTCTCGCCGAGCTGACGGCTGCGAATTTCTGCGACAGGAGGGGAAACCCGAACGGTTTTCCCCTCGCGTCGGCATTTTTCAGAGCACGCATATTGCTATAATGCCGCCGCTTCACCCCTTCTGTAAGGCAAGGGATTGCCAAATTGAGTGCAAGAGCAAAAAGCGTGGTTTTTGCTCTTGCGAAAAAATATTTTAATAATTTATTGCGCGTTTGAGAACCGCGTTTCTCAAAAAGCGCACCCAAGTAGCCGCATACATACGGCTTTTGGGAAGAGGGTGAATTTTTTGCCATATAAAATGGTGTGCCCTTAAAAGGGCAAAAAAGAGGGAGAAAACGCCGCAGAAAACGCGAAAGCGTTTGAACGGCGGTGGCGCCCTCAAATTACGAAAAAAGTTTTATCAGCTTAAAACTTTTTTCGTGAATATTTTCGCTTGCCAAAAACAAGCAGTTGTGCTAAAATAGTAAGGCTATAAATTCACACCCCGCGTGCGTCGCTTTTCCGTTCCCGCCAAAATCCCATTCGGGCGGGCAAAAAGCGTGCCAAACGCAACGGGGGAGGAAGAAACGGAGGAATTTTTATGGCAGTTATCACTATGAAGCAGCTCCTCGAAGCAGGGGTGCACTTCGGTCACCAGACCAGGAAATGGAACCCGAAGATGAAAAAGTACATCTTCGCCGCCCGCAACGACATTCACATCATCGATTTGCAGCTCACCGTCGGTCTCGTCGAAAAGGCGTACAACTTCGTCGTCGACACCGTCAAGGCGGGCAAGAGCATCCTGTTCGTCGGCACCAAAAAGCAGGCGCAGGAAGCCATCAAGGAAGAGGCTGAACGCTGCGGTCAGTTCTACATCAATTCCCGCTGGCTGGGCGGCACGCTCACCAACTTCAAAACCATCCGTTCCCGCATCGACCGCCTCAACAGGCTGGAAAAGATGGAGGAGAACGGCGAATTCGACCTTCTGCCCAAAAAGGAAGTTCTGGGCCTGAAGAAGGAAATGGCGAAATTGCAGGCGAACCTCGGCGGCATCAAGGAGATGAAAACTCTCCCCGGAGCCATGTTCGTCGTCGACCCGCACAACGAGGACATCGCCGTGCAGGAAGCGCGCAAGCTGCACATCCCCATCGTCGCCATCACCGACACCAACTGCGACCCCGACCTCATCGACTATGTGATCCCGGGCAACGACGACGCGATCCGCGCGGTCAAACTGCTCTCGGGCGTCATCGCGAACGCGGTCATCGAGGCAAACCAGGGCGAGGCGGTCGTCGCCGAAATGCAGCAGGCGGCGGAGGAAGCTCCCGCAGATTCGATCGAAGAGGTCGTGGAAGCGGCGGAGGAAGCTCCCGCCGACGCGGAGTAATTTCCGCCCAACCAAGAGAAATAAACGGAGGAATCGAGATATATGGCTATCACGGCAAGTGACGTAAACGCGCTGCGCCAGAAGACGGGCGTAGGCATGATGGATTGCAAAAAGGCGCTGACGGAAGCGAACGGCGACATGGACAAAGCCGTCGAGATCCTGCGCGAAAAGGGCATGGCGACCGCCGCGAAGAAGGCGGGCCGCATCGCCGCGGAAGGCATCGTCGACAGCTACATTCACATGGGCGGCAAGGTCGGCGTTCTGGTCGAGGTCAACTGCGAAACGGACTTCGTTGCGCGCGGCGACCAGTTCAAGGAACTCGTGCACGACATCGCGCTGCAGATCGCTGCGGCGAAGCCCCTCTATGTGACCAAGGAGGAAGTTCCCGCCGAGGTTCTGGAGGAGGAGAAGAAGATCCTCAAAGTGCAGGCAATGAACGAGGGCAAACCCGAAGCCATCGCCGAAAAGATGGTCGCGGGCCGCATCAAAAAGTATTACGAAGATTTCTGCCTGCTCGAACAGCCGTTCGTAAAGGATTCGTCCAAGACCATCAGCCAGCTGATCACCGAGGCGATTGCGTCCATCGGCGAAAAGATTACGGTTCGCCGCTTCGCGCGTTTCGAGATGGGCGAGGGCATCGAAAAGAAGAAGGACGATCTCGCAGAGGAAGTCGAAAAACAAGTTTCCAAGATGAAAGGTTAAAACCGAAGGAAAACCGCAGGGTACACAATTGAGTGTTGTGTACCCTTTTTTCAAAAACGGGGCGGCATTACCCGCGCTGTGCGGCATTGCCGGTGCGGAGGCTGCAAATAATTTATCGGCGCGCGTTCGGCGCGCAAACAAAATAATTCTTACGGGGGCGTCATGGAAAAACTTACACCGAAGTACAAGAGGATCATTTTGAAGCTGTCGGGCGAGGCGCTCGCGGGCGATAAGGGCTTCGGTCTGGACGAAAAAATCATCGCCGGCGTGGTAGACCAGCTTGTGCGCGCGCACGAAATGGGCGTGGAGATCGGCATCGTTCTGGGCGGCGGCAATTTCTGGCGCGGCCGCCAGGGTACGAGTATGGACAGGACGACCGCCGACCACATGGGCATGCTCGCCACCGTCATCAATTCGCTCGCCATGCAGGACGCCATCGAACAGCGCGGCGTGCCCGTGCGGGTGCAGACGGCGCTGAACATGATCAGCGTCGCCGAGCCGTTCATCCTGCGCAAGGCGCTGCGGCATTTCGAACTGGGCAGGATCGTCATCTTCGCCTGCGGCACGGGCAACCCGTACTGCTCGACGGATACGGGCGCGGCGCTTCGCGCATGTGAAACGAATGCGGATATTCTCCTGCTCGCAAAGAATGTGGACGGCATCTACGACAGCGACCCCAAGACCAATCCGAACGCGAAAAAGATCGATAAGATCACGCATATGGAAGTCATCAACCGCGGCCTGAAGGCGATGGATACGACTGCGATCACCATGTGCATGGACAATGACGTACCCGTGCTCGCCTTTGCCCTGTCCGAAAAGGACGCGATCGTTCGCGCGATCTGCGGCGAAAAGACGGGTACCATCATCACCAACGAGTAGCCGGCATGCCTTGTTCACGAAAATCTCACTTCGCTGCGATTTTCCGTGAGAATAGGGTTTAAGATTTATAAATAATCGAATGCGCGTTTGAGAACCGCGTTTCTCAAAAAGCGCCCTCAAATCGGACGAAATCGTTTTGACAGCTCAAAATGATTTCGCCGAGAGCCAATAATTACTCGCGCAAGCAAAACCACGTTTTTGCGTTAGCGCACCCGCATTTGCGCGAAAGCGCTTTTGCAGGAAAGGTGAATGCGGCGCGCGTAATATGGTGTGCCCTGAAAGGGCGCGCCGCAGAGGAAAACTCCGATTGCTCCGAGCAAAGCGAGGACAATGGGGTTTGCCTCAAAATCACGCCAATTTGTTTTGTCAGCTCAAAACAAATTGTGTGAAAATTATCAGGAGGAAAAAACCATGGTCGACAGCGAAAAAGTAGACGAACTGATGATCACGATGGAGGAGAAGCTGGAAAAGACGGCGAGCGTCCTGCGCGAAGAGTTTTCGAATATCCGCGCCGGCAGGGCAAATCCGCACGTTCTGGATAAAATCCAGGTAGACTATTACGGCGTTATGACGCCCGTCAATCAGGTTGGCAATATCTCCGTCGCCGATGCGAAGTGCCTGGTCATCAGCCCGTGGGATGCCAGCCTTTTGAAGGGCATTGAAAAGGCGATCTTGCAGTCAAATATCGGGCTTACTCCCACCAACGACGGCAAGGTCATCCGCCTCATCTTCCCCGATCTGACGGAGGAGCGCCGCAAAGAGATCGCCAAGCAGATCAAGGCGCTTTCGGAGGATGCGAAGGTCGCCGCGCGCAATATCCGTCGCGACGCGATGGACGCCCTCAAAAAGATGAAGAATAACAAGGAAATTTCTGAAGACGAGTGCGCTTCGCTGGAAAAAGAGGTGGAAAAGACCCTCTCCAAGAGCGTTGAGCAGATCGACAAGCACACCGCCGAAAAAGAAAAAGAGATCATGTCGGTTTAAAGAGCGCTGTTCCGGGGACTGGCGGCAAAATTCGCCTCCTCCGGGCGGCGCCGAAAAGGCGAAAGAATGAAGAGAATCAAATTGCCGGCGCATATCGCCGTCATTATGGACGGGAACGGACGTTGGGCGCGGCGGCGCTTCCGTCCGCGCGCCTATGGTCATCGTATGGGCGTGCAGAACATGTTCAAAATTTGCGGACACGCCTTTAATCTTGGCGTGCGCATCGTTACGGTTTTCGCGCTCTCGGCGGAAAATCTTTCCAGACCGAAAGAGGAGGTCGACGAGCTGTTCGAGCTGTTCCGTTCTTACTTTTCCAAAAAGAGGGAGCGGATGTTCGAACTGAACGTCAAAATCTGCGTTTTGGGCGACATCTCCGTGCTTCCCGCCGATATTCAGGACAGCATCGGTGAGATCGAGCGCGCCACCGCGCATCTTACGAGCGGACTTTTGAACATCTGCGTCAACTACGGTGCGCGGCAGGAGTTGGTGCGCGCCGTCAACAAGGCGGTCGCGCTGGGCAGGTTTGTCGACGAGAACAGCCTGGAAAGCATGTTTTACACCGCAGGTCTGCCCGACCCCGACCTCATCATCCGCACGGGCGGCGAGATCCGGCTTTCCAACTTTTTGCTGTATCAGGCGGCATATTCCGAACTGTACTTTTCAGGCAAAATGTGGCCGGAATTTTCCAAGCGCGACCTGGAAAAGGCGATCGAAAACTATTCCGCGCGCGACCGGCGCTACGGGAATGTGCGGGAGGAATGACCATGCTGAAACGAATTATTTCCGGCGCCGTATACGTTGCCGTCATTGTCGGGTTTTTCTGCCTGCGTCTGGTCGATAAGCGGCTGTTCGGCATACTCATCTACGCGTTTTCTCTGATCGGCACTTACGAGATGGTGCATGCCTTTTCCGCAAAGCGCATCACCGAAAACGGTACGGACGAAATTCCGGATCAGACGTTCGATTTTCTGCCGAACCGCGGAGCCGAACACGGCACCGAAATGGCGATGGCGCTGTCGCAGAAGGCTGCGGTATATGTATACGCGCTCCTGTTTACCCCCTTATATTATCTCATCGAGTGGCTGTGGCCTGCAAACGGATACAGAGGTATGCTTATTGCAACCTTCGTGCTGGGTTTGGCGCTTCTTTGCCTTTTGGTACTCGACCATAGAAATACAGACATGAAAAACACGGGCGCGGCAATGCTGTGCGGGTTCTATCCCACAGCGATGCTCTCGACGATGATTCTGGCGAACGCTTTTCCCGATGCTTCGGCGCTGGCTTTGCTCCTCATCTTCGTCATATCGCCCGTCGCGGATACGTTTGCCTTTTTTGTCGGCAGCGTATTCGGCGGCAAAAAGCTTTGCCCTGCCATCAGTCCGAAAAAGACGGTCGCCGGCGCGGTCGGCGGGGTGGTATTCGGCACGGGCGCGAGCGTTCTGATGTACTGCCTGTACACCCTCGCCACGGGGTACGAATATGCGGGTCTTGGCAACCCGTGGGTGATGTTCGTCATCGTCGGGCTTATCACGTCGGTTATGACGGTGTTCGGCGACCTGGTGGAGAGTGTCATCAAGCGGCATCTGGGTCTGAAGGATATGGGCAAAATCATGCCCGGTCACGGCGGGATACTCGACCGCATCGACGGTACGCTGTTCGCGAGTACCTTCGTGTATATCGTATTCGCGCTGTTCATCGTTCATTGAGCGCGCGTTTGGCAAAATAAGGCGGAAAGCTTCCGCCCTGCAAAAATGCAAGGTCTTCCCTTGCATTTTTGCCTTTCTTTGCTCATATATTTATCCGAGGGAGTGGTATGAAAAAAATCGCACTGATCGGCAGCACGGGTTCCATCGGCAGGCAGGTCGTCAGCGTCGTCCTGCGCTATCCCGAGCGCTTTCAGATCGTTGCCGCGGCGGCGAATGCGAATGCTTCGCTGTTCGCCGAACAAATCGCGCGCCTGCGCCCCGCATTTGCCGTTTTAAGGAGGGAAAGCGCCGCCCGCGCCCTTCCGCCCGCCCCGCAGGGAACGCGCTTTGCGGCGGGGGAGGAGGCGTTCGAAGAGGCGTGCGCCTTTGCGGACGCAGACATCATATTCGTCGCCGTGTCCGGTTTTGCGGGGTTGAAGGCATCCCTGCTGGCGCTCGGCGCGGGCAAGGACGTGGCGCTTGCCAACAAGGAGAGCCTCGTCGTCGGCGGCGACCTCGTTTTAAAAATGGCGGAGGAGAAGGGCGCGAAGATTCTGCCCGTCGATTCCGAGCATTCGGCGATCTGGCAGTGCCTGCATTTCGACCGCGCCGCAAAGTACCGCCGCATCCTGCTCACCGCAAGCGGCGGGGCATTGCGCGACGTTCCGCTCAATAAATTGGAAAAAATGACCGCGAAGGAGGCGCTCGCCCACCCGAATTGGGACATGGGCGCCAAGATCACCGTCGACTGCGCCACCATGCTCAACAAGGGCTTCGAGGTCATCGAGGCGATGCACCTGTACGGCGCGCCTTTGGAAAGGATTCAGGTGCTCGTACACCGCGAGAGCATCGTGCATTCGATGGTGGAGTTTGAAGACGGCGCCGTGCTCGCGCAGATGGGCGTGCCGTCGATGGAACTGCCCATCCAACTCGCGCTCACCTATCCCGAGCGCATCTCGTGTGATCTTCCGCCCGTCGACTTTATAAAGCTCGGCGCCCTGCACTTCGAAAGGGTGGACGAAGCGCGGTATCCCTGCTTTTCGCTCGCGCTCGAATGTGCAAAAAAAGGGGGAACGTACCCGTGTATTCTGAACGCCGCGGGAGAAATTGCCGTTTCCGCCTTTCTGCAAGGGCAAATAAAATACACGCAGATCGCGGATATTATAGAGGGTACGCTCTCCGCTTCCGAACAGGGAAGCGCGGGCAGCTACGCCGAATTGGAGGAATGCGACCTATCCGCCCGCGCGCGGGCGCAGGCGCTGCTGCCGCAATAAGAAAAAGCCGAAAAGGGGAAGGCGCATGGCCGTAAATTTGCTCTCCTTTGCGGGCGTAATGAGTACGATCGGTTCGGTTTGTCTGGCGATTCTGATACTTCTCGCCATGATCACCGTACACGAATTCGGGCACTACGTCGCGGGGAAAATCTTCAAATTTAAAATAAACGAATTCGCCATCGGCTTCGGGCCGAAGCTGTTCAAGCACACCAAAAAGAACGGCGAAGTGTTTTCCGTCCGCCTTCTGCCGCTCGGCGGCTTTTGCGCGTTCGAAGGGGAGGACGCCGACAACCCGCACCCCGACGCGTTCAACAACAAAAAGCCGTGGCAGCGCATCATCGTGCTGTTTGCCGGCGCGTTCATGAACTATTTGCTGGCGCTCCTTCTCATTATTATCTCCTTTTTCGCCTGCGGGCAGCTGCTTCTGATGACCTACCGCGTCGACCCCGCCGATACGACGTATACCGAAAATATCGCCATAAACGGGCTTTCCTTTCACGACGAAGACGTCATCATCAAGTGCGAGGGGAAGAACATCTACCTCACCACCGACTTAATGTCCGCGCTTGAGGGGCGGCAGGAAGGGGAAAAGGTGCAGTTCACCGTGTCGCGCAAAACGGAGGGGGGCAGGCAGGTGATGGATATATCCGTCATCCTGCGTTCCGACGCCGATTTTGAAAACCTGACGGATACCAACGCCCTCTGGCGGTGCATCGGCATACAGCAGAAGTTCGCGGAGGACGGGGAGAGTTATACCTGGATGGTCGCCTCGGCGGCATACAAGGGGTTCGGGTTCTTTGAAACGATCGGGCGCTCCTTTGTCTATTCCTTCCAGATCGGCGGCACCATTTTTAAAGTGCTGGGGCAGCTGTTCACGGGCAGCTTGGGTCTTTCCGCCTTCGGCGGGCCGATCACGACGATTCGGTTGACGAGTGAGATCGCCTCGCGCGGTTTGCAGTCGTTTTTGGAGATCGCGGCGTATATCGGCGTCAACCTGGCGGTGTTCAATTTGCTGCCCATCCCCGCGCTCGACGGCTCGAAAATCATTTTTACCGTCATCGAATGGATTCGCGGCAAACCGATCAACCGCAAGGTGGAGGCGGTCATCCACGCGGCGGGGTTTGTTCTGCTCATCGGGTTTGCTATACTGGTGGATTTGTTGCAGCTGTTTTGAGGGGGTTCACATATTTTGTTTTAAGCTGATAAAACAAAATTTCGTGATTTTGAGGAAAACCCGATCAATAAAAAAGCCGAACGGGTTCGTTCGGCTTTTTCTATATCAGTTTTTCGTATTCTTCGTACAGCTTGTCGAGTTCGGCATGCAGGGCGTCAAGCCGCGCACACTTTTCCGTCAGAAGTTTGTAGTCCGCCGCCACTTCGGGGCGGGCGATCTCCTCCGTCAGCGCCGCCGCCTCCGCCTCGCATGCGGAAATTTTTTCTTCCGTCTGCTTGATTTGCTGTTTTTTCTTCGCTTCCTGCGCACGCTCCGCCTTGGAACGGTAGGATGCCGCGCCCGCCTGCGCCCGCGCTTCCTCCTTGACCGCCTTTGCCGCCTGCTCCGCCTTTTCGCGCGCCGCCCTCTTGGCGGCGGTGTATTCGTCGTACTTTTCCGCGAACGTATTCACTTTTTTGGCGTCGATCTCGATGATTTTGTCCGCTAAATTCTGGATAAAATAGCGGTCGTGCGATACGAACAGCAGGGTGCCGTCGAAGGCTTTCAGCGCCGCTTCCAGCGCCTCGCGCGCCTGCAAATCGAGGTGGTTGGTCGGCTCGTCGAGTACAAGAAAATTCGCCTTTTCCGCTTCGAGCAGAACGAGCGCCAGCTTTGCCCGCTCGCCGCCCGAAAGGGAGCGCACCTTTTTGTCGATGTCCTCCGCGCTCAGCTTCGCCTGCGCGAGCATCGAGCGCGCCTGCGTCTGCGAGAGCGCCGTGTGCTTGTGCCACAGTGCGCCCAGCACCGTTTCCTCGGGGTCGAGGTCGGCGTTTTCCTGGTCGTAGTAACCCATCTTCACGAAACGCCCGCGCTTTACGGCGGGGTCGTGCCCTTTCACAAGTTCGCGTATCAAAGTTGACTTGCCCGTGCCGTTTTCGCCCACGATGGCGACCTTTTCGCCGCGGCGTATTGCGAATTCCGCGCCGTCGAACAGCGTTTTGCCGCCCGCCGAAAGGCTCAGTCCTTGCACCGACAGGGCGGCTTCCTCGCATTTTTCCGTTGTTTCGAATACGAATCGCGGCGGCTGCGGGGGAGGGAGTGGCTTTTCCAGCAATTCCATGCTTTCCAACTTTTTCACGCGCGACTGCGCGCTCTTCGCCGTCGTCGCGCGCACGATGTTGCGGGCAACGTAGTCCTGCAGAGCCGCAATTTCCTCCTGCTGTTTTTCGTATTCTTTGAGGTCGTGCTCGTATTTTTCCGCCTTCAATACCTTGTATTTGGAGTAATTCCCGCGGAAGGCGGCAACTTTTCGGTTTTCCAGCTCCAAAGTCTTGGTCACGATGGCGTCGAGGAAGTAGCGGTCGTGCGAAACGGTGAAGATCGCGCCTCGGTAGTCCTTGAGGTAATCTTCCAGCCAGAACAGAGTATTCACGTCTAAATGGTTGGTCGGCTCGTCCAAAAAGAGGATTTCGGGCTGTTCGAGCAGAAGGCGGCACAGTTTCAGGCGCGTCTTTTCGCCGCCGCTCATGGTGGAAACGATCTGCTCGTACATTTCCGCAAAGCCCATGCCGTTCAGCACCGTTTTGATGCGCACGTCGATGTTGTACCCGTCCGCCGCGTCGATGGCGCGGGAGAGCTGTTCGTAGCGGGAGGAGAGCTGCCTGTACTCCTCGCCGCCGTATTCGGCGTGCGCCATGCGGCCCTCGATTTCGCGCTGTTCGTCCATCGCGCGCAGCACGGGGCGGAACACCGAGCGCATCTCGTCGTAAACCGTCTTGTCGCTCTCCAGGCCGCCGTTCTGTTCGAGAATGCCGAGCTTTAATCCGCTCTTTTTCAGCACCCGCCCCTCGTCGGGCAGCAGCGCGCCCGTCATCAGCCTGATGAGCGTCGTCTTGCCCTCGCCGTTGGCGCCGATGAGCCCGATGCGCTCCCCCTCCGAAACGGTGAAGTTGATGTTTTCGAGTATGATTTTGTCGTCGTAGCCGAAGCGTACGTTTTCGAGTGTGATCAGCATAATTTTACCAAAATTTTCGCAAAATGAAGGGTATGAAAAAGGTTACGCGCGAGGACATCGAGGCGCTGGAAGCGCAGCTTTCCGCCGCTCCTCCGGGCGACGTCGCGCCGCTCGTCAAAAAATTGGTCAAATACAAACGCTATTACTTCCGCGGGAAGTGAGAGCGCGCTTTTTCGAGTTGTCTGCAAAACGGTGTGCTTAAAACAAAGTCTTCGTCTTTTCGTCGAAGTCGGGGATGAACTGCGTATCCGCGGCGGCAAGTTCCTGCAAAAAGATATTTTCGATGCCCGAACCGAGCAGAAAGTCGCGAACCTTTTTGTATTCGCGCGGGGTGATGCGGCGCGAAAGTTCGGGGAAATTTCCGATCTCCCCGTACGGCGTGTACTGCCCCATGAGCGAAAAGTAGGCGGGGGAACGCAGGGCGGCGAACCACTTTATGATTTCGATGCTGTCGTTGGTGCACAGCGGCAGAACGAGGTGGCGCACGATGCACCCCGCAACCATCTTGTCCCCGTCGAACTGCGGCGCGCGGCTTGCCATAAACTTTACCGCCTCGCTTGCATATTCGAAGTAGTCTGCTTTGCCCGTATACCGCGCCGAAATTTTGGGCGAAAAGTACTTCATGTCGGGCAGGTACACGTCGATATATCTGTCCAGAGCGCGCAGGGCTTCGAGCTTTTCGTACGAGTGCGTGTTGTACACCACGGGGATCTTGGGCCGGTAAATCGCGAACGTTTTAATAAGTTGGGGTATATAGTGCGAAGCGGTCACGAGGTTGATGTTTTCCGCGCCCATCTCCTCCAGTTCGCGGAAGATGGCGGCGAGCCGCTCGGGCGTGACCTCCTGCCCGACCCGCGCGCGGGAGAGTTCGAAATTCTGGCAGAAGACGCACCGCAGGGCGCACCCGCTGAAAAACACCGTTCCCGAACCGTTTTTGCAGGAGATGCACGGCTCCTCGTAGGGGTGCAGTCCGTATTTGGCGACGCGCATCGTATCGCCCGCGCCGCAGGCGCCGCATTCGGTTGTCCTGTCCGCCCCGCATTCGACGGGGCAGAGCTTGCATTGTCGGTTCATGGCAAAATTGTACCATATTTTTGCGCTTTTGCAAAGCGTTGTCGCCTGCGGGCGGGAAATTATTGACAATCCGCGCGATTGTTATTATAATAGTGTCGGATTAGAGATTCGCACGAAGGCTAAAATATTTACTTGCGCGACCAAAAGCCGCGCCTTTTGGTAAGCGCACCTAATTTGCCGCATACATACGGCTTTTGGGAAGAGGGTGAATTTTTTGCCATAAAAAATATTTGTGCCCTAAAAAGGGCAAAAAAGAGGGAGAAACCGCCGCAGAAAACGCGAAAGCGTTTGAACGGTGGTGTCGCCCTCAATCACGGAAATTCGCAGGCGACAGCTCGCCGAGAATTTCGTGAACAAAAGGAAGGTTTTTTATGAGATACTTTTTTACAAGCGAAAGCGTGACTGAAGGTCACCCCGATAAAGTCTGCGACCAGATCTCCGACGCCGTGCTCGACGCCGTGCTCTCCCGCGACGAAAATTCTCGCGCCGCCATCGAGTGCTGCGCGACGACGGGCATGGTTCTCGTCATGGGCGAGCTGTCCACCGAGTGCTACGTCGACATCTCCAAAATCGTGCGCGACACCGTCAAGGAGATCGGCTACACGCACGGGCAGGGCTTTTCCTACAATTCCCTCGCCGTCATCACCGCCATCCACGGGCAGAGCGCGGACATTGCGCGCGGCGTGGACGCCTCGGTGGAAAAGCGCGCGGGCGGCGGCGCATACGACCAGCTCGGCGCGGGCGATCAGGGCATGATGTTCGGCTACGCCGTCAACGAAACGCCCGAGCTTATGCCGCTCACGGCGGTTCTGTCGCACAAGCTCGCCATGCGCCTTGCCGAAGTGCGCAAGAGCGGGCTTTTGCCCTATCTCCGCCCGGACGGAAAGACGCAGGTCACCGTCGAGTACGAGGGCAGAAAACCCGTCCGCGTGGATACGGTGGTCGTTTCCGCCCAGCACGACGAGCACGTTTCGCAGGAACAGCTCATCAAGGACATCAAGGAATTCGTCATCGGCGAAATCATCGACAAGTCGCTCGTCGACGAAAACACCCGCTATTTCATCAACCCGACGGGTCGCTTTGAAATCGGCGGGCCGGAAGGGGACAGCGGACTGACGGGGCGCAAGATCATCGTCGATACCTACGGCGGTCGGTGCGCGCACGGCGGTGGTGCCTTTTCGGGCAAGGACTGCACCAAGGTCGACCGCAGCGCGGCGTACATGGCGCGTTATATCTGCAAGAACATCGTCGCGGCGGGGCTTGCGGACGAGTGCGAATTGCAGGTCGCCTATGCCATCGGCGTGGCAAATCCCGTTTCGCTGTTCGTGAACACCTACGGCACGAATAAGGTGCCCGAGGAGAAGATCGTCCGCGCCATCGAGGAGAATTTCGATCTCCGCCCCGCGGCGATCATCGAAAAGCTGGGGCTGCGCAAACCCATCTTCAAGCAGACGGCTGCCTACGGGCATTTCGGGCGCGACGCCTTCCCGTGGGAAAAGACGGACATGGCGGACGTGTTGAAGAAATATTTATAAGGGCGACCGTCAGCAGAAAGGCGACGTTCCGCTGCCATGTTTTTGCCGTGTGGAATACCGTAACGGATTTTCAGCGGTGCGGCTGGCGGAGCGACCTGCAAAAAACAGAACTGCTCGGCGAACAGAATTTTGCCGAATACGCAAAGGACGGCACGAAAACGATTTTCACCGTCACGGCGAGCGAACCGTGCCGCCGCCTGGAACTGGATATGGAAAACGGCAGGATGCATGGGCATTGGGTCGGTATCTTTGCGGAGAGGGGCGCGGAAACGGAAGTCGTCTTTACCGAAACCGTTACCGCCAAAAATATTTTCTTAAAGCCGTTCGTGCGGTTGTATCTTCAAAAACAGCAGGCAAGATATATCGCCGATTTAACGGCGGCTGTGCAAAACGCGCCGCGATAATTTGGGCGACGGATAGTAATTTTAACGAAACAACGGCGGGGCGCGGTGCGCTCCGCCTGCGATTTTTTCGGCGGCTTTGCGCTTGGATTCCGCAAGCCGTAGGGGAGGGAAAATATGCACGTTCGTGTCGTCGAATACGATCCGCGCTGGCCGCAGATGTTTGCGGAGGAGGCGGAAAAAATTCAAAATATTTTGGGCGAAAACTGCGTCGCCGTGCACCATATCGGCAGTACGTCTGTGCCGAATCTCGCCGCAAAGCCGATCATCGACATTCTGCCCGTTGTGCGCGATCTGCGCCTCGTCGATACAAAAAACGCCGATTTTGAAGCGCTCGGCTACGAGTGCATGGGCGAATTCGGCATTGCGGGGCGGCGGTACTTTCGCAAGGGCGGCGACGAGCGCACCCATCAGATTCATATCTTTGCGCGGGAGAGCGCGCACGATATTGCCCGCCACCTCGCCGTGCGCGATTACTTGCGCGCCTTTCCGCAGGAGGCGGCATACGGGGATTTGAAAAGGCGGCTCGCGCAGCGATACCCCGAGGACATCGAGGGCTACTGCGACGGCAAGGACGCGTTCGTCAGGGCGCTGGAACAGCGAGCGCTCGAGTGGAAGGAGAAGCATGGATAAACAAAAATTGCGGCAGAGGGCGGAGGAAATCTACAAAGCGCTGTTCGGCGAAAAACTCACCTGCGTCTGTTGCGGCGCGGATTTATTTACCGACGGGCATTTCTGCGAAGGCTGCCTGCAAACGCTTCCGTTCAACGCGGGGTTCGTCTGCTCCAAGTGCGGCAGAGCCATCGGCGCCGATTATCCCGTCTGCCTCGAATGCAAGGCGGATATGCCCGCGTATACCGAGGCGAGGAGCGCCTTCCGCTACGAAGGGGAAGTCGTGCGCCTCGTCAAACAATTCAAAACGGGCGGCAGGTTTCTCGCGGCGGCGTTCGCCGAGCGGATGGCTCCGCTGCTCCTTTCCGAATTTTCCGACGCGGACTTCCTCGTTCCCGTGCCGATGACGGAGCAGGCGCGTAAAAAGCGCGGCTACAACCAGGCGGAACTGCTTGCCGAGGAGCTTTCGGCGCGTACGGGCGTACCCGCCGAATATTCCCTTCTGACAAAGACGCGCGAAACGCCCGCGCAGAAGCAGCTGTCTTTCCGCGAGCGGGAAAAGAATCTGCAGGGCAGCTTTCACGTTGCGGAGCGCAAAAAGTGCAGGGGAGCGCGCGTCGTGCTGGTGGACGACGTTCTGACGACGGGAGCCACGGCGAACGCCGCCGCGCGGCCTTTGCTCGGCGCGGGCGCGGTAAAGGTATATCTTTTGACGGCGGCGAGCGTACCGTACCGCGAAAAAAGGTGAAAAGCAGATAAAATATCGCCGATTTGTCAAAAATCAATCAAAAATCTTTTACATTTTCTGGAAAATATTGTAAAATAAATTTAATGTGCGTATATAGGCGTTCAATGCGCCTTGCAATAAACAACGTTTCCGCACCGCAGGATTTTTCGGGCGGGAAAGGGGAGTTACGGCATGGGATTGATCAATTATTTAATGAACAGCGACGGCAGGCGCAGCCTGCGCAAGCTGGACAAAATGGCGCGCAAGGTCGAGGAGCTCGAACCGAAGTACGCGCCGATGACGGATGCGCAGCTGCGCGAGCAGACGAACGTATTGAAAGATCGTCTGAAAAACGGCGAAACGCTGGACGACATCCTCTACGACGCGTTCGCGGTCGTGCGCGAGGCGGCGTGGCGCGTTCTCAAACTCAAACATTATCATGTACAGATCATCGGCGGCATCGCCCTGCACCAGGGCCGCATCGCCGAAATGAAGACGGGCGAAGGCAAAACGCTCGTTGCAACGCTGCCTTCCTACCTGAACGCTCTGGCGGGCAAGGGCGTGCATATCGTCACCGTCAACGATTACCTGGCGCGGCGCGACGCGGACTGGATGGGCAAAGTCCATAAATTCCTCGGCCTCACCGTCGGCGTGGTCGTGCCCGGCATGGACGACGCCGCCAAAAAACAGGCGTACGACAGCGACATCACTTACGCCACCAACAACGAACTCGGATTCGATTATCTGCGCGACAATTTAAAGACGGACATCAAAAAGATGGTGCAGCGCGAACTCTCCTTCGCCATCGTCGACGAGGTCGACTCCATTCTCATCGACGAGGCGCGCACCCCGCTCATCATTTCGGGCAAGGGGGATAAATCGAGCGAGCTGTACGAGCGGGTCGACCGCTTCGTCCGCACACTCAACGGCGGCTTCGAGGACGAGGGCGTCAAGGCGGAAGAGGACGACGACACAAAGAAAAAGCGCAAAAGACAGGCGGAGGAAGAGGAGGAGCCGGAGGAAGAATCCAAGTACGGCGACTACGACGACATCGCCAAGGGCGACAAATACGGCGACTGGGATTACGTCATCGACCGCAAGGCGCGCACCGTGCAGATTACCGAGCGCGGCGCGGCGAAAGCGGAGCGCTTCTTCAACATCGACAACCTGGGCGACATCAACAACGCCTCCCTCAACCACCACATTCAGCAGGCTCTGAAGGCGCACAAGCTGTTCCACCGCGACGAGGATTACATCGTCAACGACGGCGAAGTCATCATCGTCGACGAATTCACCGGCCGTCTGATGATCGGCCGCCGCTATTCGGACGGTCTGCACCAGGCGATCGAGGCGAAGGAAGGGGTGAAGGTGCGCAACGAAAACAAGACGTACGCGACCATCACCTTCCAGAATTTCTTCCGCCTGTATAAAAAACTTTCGGGCATGACGGGTACCGCGAAGACGGAGGAGGGCGAGTTCCGCACCATCTACTCTCTCGACGTTCTGGAAATCCCGACCAACAAGCCTGTCATCCGCAAGGATATGCCCGACGCGGTATATTCCACGGCAGACGGCAAAAAGCGCGCGCTCTTGAAGGAGATCGAGGCGCGGCACGAAAAGGGTCAGCCGGTGCTGATCGGTACGGCGACCGTCGAAAAGTCGGAAGAGATCGCGCGCATGCTGCGCAAGAACGGCATCAAGCACAACATTCTCAACGCGAAGAACCACGAGCGCGAGGCGGAGATCGTCGCGCAGGCGGGCCGCTTCGGCGCCGTCACCATCGCCACGAACATGGCGGGCCGCGGAACCGATATTCTGCTCGGCGGCAACCCCGAATACCTCGCCAAAAAGCGCATGCGCGAGGAGGGTGTCGAGCACGACAAGATCGAGCTTGCCACGTCCTACGCCGAGCTTTCGGGCGAAGAGGAGGAAGAGCGCAAGAAATACCGCGCCATGTACGACGAGCTGTATGCGCAGTACAAGGCGGAAACGGATAAGGAGAAGGAGGAGGTCGTCAAGGCGGGCGGTCTGTGCATCCTCGGCACCGAGCGGCACGAATCCCGCCGCATCGACAACCAGCTCCGCGGCCGAAGCGGGCGCCAGGGCGACCCCGGCGAATCTGTATTCTTCATCTCCCTCGAAGACGACCTCATCAAGCGGTTCGGCGGCGAGCGCATGAAGAAGATCTACAACATTTTCAGCAAGGACGAGGATACCTGCCTGCAATCGAAGATGCTCTCGCACGGTATCGAAAACGCCCAGCGCGCCATCGAGGGCCGCAACTTCGGCATCCGCAAAAACGTATTGCAGTACGACGACGTGATGAACAAACAGCGCGAGGTCATGTATGCCGAGCGCATGAAGGTGCTCAAGGGCGAAAATATGCACGAGGAGATCGTCAAGTTCATCCCCGATTTCGTCAGAAAGGTCGTTTCCGAGGCAGTCAACATCGACGAGATGCCCGAAAAGTGGGATGCCGCCGCGCTCAACCGCGCATTGGAAAACCGTCTGCTCCCCGAAGGCAGCAACTTCATCACGCAGGAAAAGCTGAACAAGTGGGACGTCGATTTCGCCATCGACAAGATCACCAAAGCGACGGAAAAGGCGTATGAGGAGAAGATCGTCGAGGTCAAAGAGGAGCTCGGCATCGACTACGGCGACGTGGAGCGGCGCTTCCTGTTGATGAACGTCGACCGCAACTGGATCGATCAGATCGACGCGATGGATCAGCTGCGCAAGGGCATCGGTCTGCGCGCCTACGGCAACGTAGACCCCGTCATTTCCTACAAGCAGGAAGGCTATGAGATGTTCGACGAGATGATCGAGCGCATCCGCAACACGACCATCGCCATGCTCTTGAAAGTCCGCATCGAAGTGCAGCGCCCGATGGTGCAGCCCATCGAACAGCCCAAGCCGGCGGTGGATACGGCGCAGCTTTCCACCAACGCCGCCGAGAGCAGCGGCCCCGTCCGCCCGATGCCGAAGGCGAACAAGACGCCCGGCCGCAACGATCCCTGTCCCTGCGGCAGCGGCAAGAAGTATAAGAACTGCTGCGGGAAGAACAACTGAACATCATAAAGCACAGAGAAACGTCCCATAATCGGGGCGTTTTTTTGTGCGCTTTTTGCGGAAAGAAAAATGTTAAATCCGGGAAGACCGAATTACAGCTGCGTACGGATGCCTTTCGATGCCCGCCGCGCAGCGGAACGGCGAATCTTCCGCGGAAGAAAAGATCGTTCGGCTGGAGAAGGAAACCGCCGCAATATTTCAGAAGATCCAAAACGGCGGAGCCTGACTCCGCGCGCGGCGGAGCCGCCTGCCCCGCAAAGGGCGGAAGGGGCGGTTCGGATTAAAAACGCCCCGGCAGTAAAACTGCCGGGGCGGCGGGCGAGAAGGCGTTTTTATCCCGGGTACATCCCCGAAAGGGTCTGTACATACTGTGCGACTTTCTGAACATAGCTTTGCGGCGCAACCACCTGCAGCTTTTCGCCGTAGGAACAACACCAGGCAATAAACATCGGGCTGTCGATCACGCTGCAGGTAAAGCTGTAATAATCGGCAGATTCCGCCGTCAGCCGCGTTTCGGTAAGATCGAACGTGTCGCAGACCATGTTTAAGAGGGTGCGGTGTACGCGCAGTTTTACCCGTACTTCTTTTCCTCCGTACATCCCGAACATCTGCTTTTTATACTGTTCGAGCGCGGACGGGTCGCTGAACTGTTCGAGCGGGTCGAACGGCTCGTCGAGCAGCGCCGTGCCGGACATGCGGTCGATCCGATAGATGGAAAGGTTTTCATGGTTATCGGTTTTGGCGAGCAGGTAATAGAATCCGTCCTTTATGGTCTTATTTAACGGAGAAGCAACATACAATTCGCCGTTTTTCCGGTATACCCGCCCGCCCTCCTGATCCATGTCGAAATAGCGGAAGGATATCTTTTTCTGCCCGATGACTGCCTGTTCGATGACGGATACCGACTCTTTCACTTCGGCGTTGGTCGTCTTGTTTACGGAATTCAGCAATATATTCCCCGCACGTTCGTCGATTTCTTCCTTGCCTCCCCCTCCGAGCGCCGCAATTTTCAGCATCAGCTTCCAGGTCAGGTCTTCCGTAAGAAAAGCGCTCGCCTGAACGCAGTCGAGCAAAATGCTGATTTCCCCGCGGTCAAAGCTGCGCCCGTCGAGATAGTAGCGGTACGAAAGCCCGCGCTCTTTCCGTATCGGATAATTCATGCCGATGAGCGCGTCGATGTCCCGTTCCAGCGCTCTCCGTTCGCACGGCGCCCCGCGCTTTTCCAATTCGGCGAGAAGTTCTTTCGTCGTGAGCGCGCGCTCCGCATTCGTTTCGCTGTTGAGAATCTCCCACAACAGCAGCGGGCGGCTTCGCATCGTCTTCCTTTTATCCATATGTTCCCCTCCGCACCCGCACGGATATGCGGTCTTTTACGGTAACAGTATACCATCTCCGCAGAAGAAATGCAAGGGCGTTGGCAGGAATCGCCGGGATTTCCGCCCTGAAACACGGCACAGTGTTACCATTATTGGCAACACTTATATGTCATTCAGATAAGAGTTACCATATATGGAAGCTATGTGGTATTGACATACGGGGGAGGCGGCTCTATAATGATGTCATAAAAACTTGCCGCGCGAAGCGGCGGAAAAAGGAGAAAAAATGAAAAACTATTTTGAAGTGGTAGCAAAGTGCGGGCATGTCGGAAGGCGGTTCTATTACCGCGGGGTGTTTTATATCGCGGCGGAGGACGGAAAGGCGGCGGCGAAAGCGGTACGGGAATTCCCGCGCGTCAAGCACGATCATCGCGACGCGATCTTGCAGGTTACGCGTGTGAGCGAAGAGGAATATCTGGAAGGCTGGGTGCGGTATGCGAACGACCCTTATTTCCGTTGCAAAAACATACAGGAACAGGGGATTTACTGGGAGGAGATCAGCGCGCATATATATCCCGAAGAAAAATATCTGGAGGAGGAGAAGGAGCGCCCGCACCGCCGTCGCCGCCGCGCGGACAAGCCGTTCAACTGGCATACCTATGACTGGGACGACGCCGCATAATGCGCGCAGTACCCGGATCGGCTGAAAGAGCGGGAAATGCGCGGTCGGATTTTCTGCCTTTCTCGGACAAATTCACGGCGGGAGGAAAGCTATGGAAATTTTATTTTGCAGAAACTGCCGCAGACAGCTGCGGGAGGAGGATCGTTACTGCCCTTATTGCGGGGAGGAGGTGCGCGGGTACGGGGAGAAGATCACGGTCATCGTGCCGTCCGGCGTCACAAAAATAGAGGTACGTTACGAGGAAAACGAAACAGCGCAGGAGGAAACGAAGGGCGCGAAGGATATCCGGCTGGACGGGGTCATCATTCCCGAACCGTGTTATCTGGCGGCGCTGAAACATGCGGTCGCAACGGGAAGCATATCGATTTCGATTGTACAGCGCCGGCTTTCCGTCGGGTATCCGAAAGCGGGGAAAATCATCGAATGGATGGAAGACAACGGTTTTATCAGCGCTTTTTCGGGCAGCGTCGCGCGGAAGGTGTACCTGACCCGGGAACAGCTGGAAAAGCTGTCCGGAAAGGCGGATTGAGCTGAAAGATGCCTGTATTCGGGCGGCTCGCGTTCGGCGCAGGAATCGGCTGCGCTCCGGCAATGCGTATTGACGGGGGTATTCAGGCCATGACTCCGCCGCAGATAAGCAGCGGTATCCGTATCTGGCGGGTTTGCGCCCGCTTTGCGGTCTTCGGGCATTGCCGGCCGACCGCAAAATCCTTCGCGTCGGCATGGCGGAATCGCTGAAAGCGAACGAATAAATTTTTTTCGGCCGAAAGCCAAACCGCAGAGCGCGCCGCGAGGGCGCGCTTTTTGCAGAAAAATACCCGCGGAGTGCCCGCGGGTATTTTTGAAAAATGGGGGAATGTGAGTGATCAGGATGCCTCGTTCGCGTCGATGAGCGCCTGCTTGCGCGCCTGCAAGTCCGCGAGCGCCTGTTCGATGTCTTCCTTGTGCGCCTCCTCGAATTTTGCAAACGCCTCGTCTTTGGCGGCGTTCATGGCGTCCTGCGCCTTCTGCGCGTTTTCGGTGAGCGCGGTCGTGATCTCTTCGGGGAAGGTCTTTTCAAGTTCGGTGAGGGCGTTTTCCACCGTCTTCATCGCCGAAAGCGCGAGGTCGAACGATGCGTTCGCCGCATCTCCCGCAAGTTCGAGCGCCGCTTCCTTGGTCTCTAAAATCGCTTCCTCGGCGGCGAGTGCGGCTTTTGCCGCCTCCTTGGCGGCGCCTTCGGGCAGTTCCGCTGCTTCCTTACGCTGTTCGAGCACCTTATCCTTCTGTTCGCGCACCTCCGCGAGTATTTTCTGATAGTCCGAACCGGCGTCGACGAGGTAATCGTAGCGTGCCTGTTCCACCGCCTCGATCGCCTTTTGATAGGAATCGAGCGCCGCCGCGTACCCGTTCAAAAAGGATTCGTATGCGCTGCCCAGCCCTTCGATGACGCTCTTTGTCGCCTGCCGTTCGGCGAAGCGGAAATCGTACTCTTTTGCAGTGTTGTAGGCGTCGCGCAGTTCCTCGGTCAGAAGCTGCGCCGTTTCGATGCGGGAAATTTTCAGCGCGTTGAGCAGCTGCTCCTCGGTCATGGCTGCAACTTCCTCGTCGGTGAGCGTGGGGTCTGCCTCCTGCACGAGTGCGCGCAGGGCGTCGAGTTTGAGCGCCTCGCCCCGTTCTACGGCCGCGTCGATGCCGCTCTTCTCCAAAAACGCGTCGACGCCCGCCTTTACGTCTTCATACAGCTTTTGCGCGGCCTCCTCGTCGCCCGTGATGCTTATCGTGATCCCGTCCTGCCCCGCGGAAAGTTCGCCCTTCACGAGGTAGCCGGCATCCGTCGAAATGCTCGCCATGAGCTCCACGGCGTCCTCGGCGGTCTTCCCTACGAAGGCCTCGCCCGCGACGATGAGCGCACCGTCGTCGTTGAGCGCCGTCACGCTGAGCACCTTGTCGTCCGCGTCGAGGATAAATTCGACGCTGGGGTTGATGTCCACCTGCATGCGGGCGGCGGCCTCACCGTCTCCTCCGCCGCATCCGGCGAGCAGTGCGCAAGTTCCTGCCGCCAAGGCGAGGCTCATCCCGCAGGCGGCGATCTTTTTCCAAAGTTTCATAACCGTTTAACCTCCTTATCGGTCAGTTTCCGATTATTAAACAAGCGGAGTGCGCGTTTTATTGAAAAGAATTCCAAAAATCCTCAAAATTTTCGAATCCGTCCGCAAGTTCCTGCATTTTCTGCCGGTATTCCTCATAGGAGAGGGCGGGGCGCTGTTTTTCCGCCTCCGCTCTGTTTTCGAACAGAGCCATGGCTGTTTCCCGCCGCAGCATTTCAAGGGCGGATTCCACATAACCTTCCACCGTTTCGGGCAGCGTTCCGATCCCGTCGAACAGCGCGGTCACCGCCTGCGCCAACGCGTCGTCGCCCGCGATGATGTTGATAAAGACGCTCGGGTCGAAGATGTCCGTAAAATATTCGATGAGCGAGAGCAGGTCGTCCATGCCCTCTTTCAGCGCCGCAAGGTCAAAGGATTTATAAAAGGAATGCAGCGCCCAAAATGTCATGCCGTCCAGCGTCTGCCCGTAGCGCACCTCATATTCGTCTAGCTTTTGTTCCATTTGCACCATGAGCGCGGCGAGGTTCTCCGTCGGCCGGAAGTTCGGTAGCTTCATCAAAGACCAATAGGGGAGGGAAAGCGCGTTGTCTTCGTGCGCGGTGATTTGTTCGTTGAGCTTGTCGATCTCTGCGAGAGCCGCCTTTTTGCCGCTCGCGGTGCGGTAAACGCAGTCGGTCACCTCCCGCGTATAGCGCAGCAGGGAATCGCGGTAGCTCTCCTCCACGTCGCCGGGCTCCGTCGCCGCAGCCTCCCGCTCGGTCACCGTAACGGGCGTTCCCCGTGCGTTTTCCGCCTGCTCGCGGGCGTTGCCCTCCCCGAAGGCGGAAAGCTCCGCCGTGCGCCCGAGCACGGGTACGAACAGCCCCTTTCCGCAAAAATAGGAGGATACGGAGCTTTCCAACGCGCTTCTCAATTCCTCGGCGGAGGAGTTTTTGTCCGCCGCCACCGTAAAGCGCACGGCGCTGTCCTCGTGTACGAACCCCGCTGCAAGAGCGCGCCCGGCGAGTTTTTCCGCGGCGTCGGCGGCGGGGATGCCGCGCAGGGAAGCGGCAAACGTTTCGTCGGAGAGGAGGATGTCGCCCTCGGCGTTTTCGCTGTACACGGCGGTGACGGCGCCGTTTTCGTCGGTGTACAGCCGCACGGCGGGGTTGATTTCCATGAGGATGACGCCGCCCGTGTTCGCAAAGGGCGCCAAAACCAGGAGCACGGGCAGCAGCACCGCCAGCAGCAGTGTGCAGGCGGTCGCCGCCGCAACGATGCGGAAGGTACGCCTGTTCCCGCTCTTTGCGGGGGCCGCTTCCTGCCCGGCGGGGGCAAATTCGGAGGGCATATTGCGCACGAACCCGTCGAGCTCGCGGTCGAGTTTTTTCTTCCAACCGTGCATTCTATTGTCCCTCCTTTAAGTATTTTTTCATCTTCGTTACGGATATTTTATACTTGCTCGTTACCGTGCCGAGCGGCATATTCAGCATTGCGGCGATCTCGCGGTGCTTGTAACCCCATAAAACGTGCAGGGTCACGATCTGCCGCTCCGTTTCGTCGAGCGCGCGGTTCATCGCGTCGAACACGCTCCCGTCGGGCGGCTCTTCCGCCCGCAGCGGTTCGAGCTTTTCCGCGGGCAGAATCTCCTCGCGCTTTGCCCGCCGTATGTCGTTGAGCGCGATGTTCTTCGCGATCTGCAGCAGCCAGGCGCGCGCATCCGAACCGGCGCGGTACTGCCCGATATTTTTCAGCGCCTTGTAATAGGTCTCCTGTACCCCTTCCTCCGTGCGCGCGCGGTTGCGGTAATATCCGTACAGGAACGCGAAAACCCCCTTCGCCGTCTCCGCATAGAACAGCGAATACGCCGCTTTGTCCCCGCTCTGCGTCCGCACGAGGCATTCGTCCATCTTCTTTCGGTTCACATTCTCTTCTCCCGTAAGCGGCACGCTTCCGATGCTTCCGTCTATTAAACAAACGGACTGCCCGTTTTGTTGAGCCGTTTTGCCGATATTATAGCATATCTGCAAAATATTTTCATCCGAAACGGCGGCAGTTGCCGCAATTTTGCCTCCGCAGGCGGTTGCGGCCCGCGAAAACAGCAAAAGAATACCGATTTTCCGCAAAATAGAAGGGTGCTTTTTTCGGGCGGGCGTGGTATACTATTCGGGAATAAAAAGAGCAGTGCACGCGTTTGCGGTCTGACTGCGGCACTGCAAAAAAACGCCGTTCCGCAGGGGCGGCGGGAGGAACCGGATTGAAACTTGCGATCGGCATCGACACGGGCGGCACCTATACGGACGCCGTCCTCTACGATTTTGAAACAAAAAAGATTTTGCACGCCGCCAAGGCGCTCACCACGAAAAACGACCTGTGCGTCGGCATCGGGAACGCGCTCGACGCGCTCCCGGACGAGCATTTCAAGGAAGTGCGCATGCTCTCCCTCTCCACCACGCTCGCCACGAACGCCTGCGTGGAGGGTAAAGGCGGCGCGGCAAAGCTCGTGTTCTTCAACGGGGATAAGGACATCCTCAAAAAATACGGCGCGGAATACGGTCTGCCGCCCGTGGGGGAGATCCTCGTCGAACCCTGCCATACCGATATTTCGGGGCAGATCGACGCCTATCCCGATTGGGAAAAGTTCGAAACGGACGTGCGCGAGAATTGCCGCGGGCTGGACGGCATCGGCGTCATCGAGCTGTACTCCTTCAAAAACGGCGCCGTCATCGAAAAGGAAGCGAAGGAGCGCATCGCAAAAATCGCGGATATCCCCGTCACCTGCGGGTATGAGTTGTTCCGCGAGCCGAACAGCCTGCAGCGCGGCGCGGGTACCCTGCTCAATGCGGGGCTGTACCCCGTCATCGAGGATTTCCTGCGCGCCGTGCGCCGCGCCATGCAAAAGCGCGGCATCGATGCGCCCGTCGTCATCATGCGCAGCGACGGCAGTCTGATGACGGAGGAGTTCGCGCGCAAGCACCCCGTCGAAACGCTTCTGTGCGGCCCCGCGGCGAGCGTCGCGGGCGGCTACGGTCTTTCGCGCGAGAAAAATTCCGTCATCGTCGATATGGGCGGAACGACAACGGATATTGCCATCGTCCGCGGCGGGGTGCCCGTCCGCGCGGAGGGCGGCGTCACGGTCGGCAAGTGGCGCACCTATGTGGACGGAATGCTCATCCGCACCTTCGGGTTGGGCGGCGACAGCGCCGTGCATTACCGCGGCAAAAAGCTCGTCTTGGAGGAGTACCGCGTGGTGCCGCTGTGCGCGGCGTGCGCGCATTATCCCGCGATGAAGGAGCGGCTTTCCCGCCTTGCCGCGAGCGGCGCGGGGGTGCATACGCAGTTCCGCTACGAGTTTTACTTCCTCGCGCGCGAGCCGCGCTCGCTTGAGCGTTACACGGAACGGGAGAAAAAGCTCATAGCCGCGCTCAGGGGCGGCCCGCTCATTTTAGACGACGCCGCGGCGGCGGTCGGACAGGACATCTATACCTTCAACCCTTCCCGCTTAATAAAGGAGGGGATCGTGCAGGTGTGCGGCCTTACGCCCACCGATCTCATGCACGTCCGCGGCGATTTTTTACGGTTCGACGCGGAAATTTCGCGCATGGCGGCGGAGATCGTTGCGCAGAACCTCGGCGTTTCGGCGGAAGAGCTTTGCGAGCTCGTCTACCGCGAAATCGAGCACAGGATGTATACGAACATCGTCAAAATCCTGCTGCAGGTGCAGGATCCGTTCTTCGCTAAAAACGGATTCGACAGGGCGAGCGAGCATTTCATCGAGGAGAGCTACGAACTCGCGCGGGAGAACAGGGGCGGCTCGCTCATCCGCGTGCCGTTCACAACCGATTTCAAGCTGGTCGGCATCGGGGCGCCCATCCGCCTGTTCCTGGGCGGGGTGGCAAAGCTCCTCGGAACGGAGTCGTTTGTTCCCGAACACGGCGAGGTGGCAAACGCCGTAGGCGCGGTCACGGGCGGCATATACGCTTCGGCGGAGGCGGAAGTCCGCGCCGGATTTCTGGATACGGGCGCGCAGGGGTATTTTGTTTACGGCGAAGGGGAAACGCGCGCTTTTCCTGCGGAGGAAGAGGCGGAGCATTATGCGGAAATGCTCGCCATGCAGGCGGCGAAGGCAAAGGCGGCAGAGCGCGGCGCTTCGGGCGAGGTTGCCGTCACCTGCCGGAAAAAGCGCCGCACCGCCGAAATCGGCTACGGCGAAGGGGAGAAGAATACCGTTTTTGTCGGCACAACCTTTACCGCGGAGGCGGTCGGCGCCGTCGGCTATGTGCAGTAGGACGGGCAGATGTGAATAAAAACATGCTTGCGCCCCCGCGCTTTCCGCGGGGGCGCCGTTTGTTGACAAGGCGCATTCGCTATGGTATAATATACGGGAAAATAATTCCAAACGGGGCCGCACGGCCCCGCATTTTGCCGAAAGAGGGCAATATTCAGGAGCAATCATGTTCAAAGCGGACGATTACAGGCTGCGCGCCAAGTCGCTTGCGGATACTTTGCAAGAGACGAAGGAGGCGCTCGACATCGACATTTTGCGCGGCAGGCTTGCCGAGCTGAAGGCGGAGCAGGAAAAGCCGGAAGTGTGGGGCAATCTGGAGCTTTCCACCAAGCTCGGGAGGGAAATTTCCTCCGTCGAGGGCAAGGTGGGCGCCTACGACAAGGGCAAAAAGGCGCTCGAAGAGGTGAACGAGGTCATCGACCTCATCGAGGAAACGGGCGAGGAGGAACTCGTACCCGAGCTCGATACCCTGCTCGCCACCGCCGAAGAAGATTTGGAGGACATGCGCATCCGCTCCCTCCTGCGCGGCAAGTACGACGGCTATAACGCCCTTTTAACGCTGCATTCGGGCGCGGGCGGCACAGAAAGCTGCGACTGGGTCTCCATGCTCTACCGCATGTACACCCGCTACGCGGAGCGCAGCGGATTCAAAGTGACCGAGCTCGACCGCCTCGACGGCGACGAAGCGGGCATCAAGAGCGTCGATTTCAAAATCGAGGGCGAAAACGCCTACGGCTATTTAAAGGCGGAAAAGGGAGTGCATCGTCTCGTGCGCATCTCTCCGTTCGATGCGAACAAGCGCCGCCATACCTCCTTTGCCTCCCTCGAGGTCATGCCCGAAATCGAGGACGACGGCGACGTGGAGATCCGCGCGGAGGATCTGAAGGTCACCACGTTCCGCTCGTCGGGCGCGGGCGGTCAGCATATCAATAAGACGGAATCGGCAATTCGCATCCAGCATATCCCCACGGGCATCGTCGTCTCCTGCCAGAACGAGCGCTCGCAGATCCAGAACCGCGAAATGGCGATGAAGATGCTGCGTTCCAAACTCATCGAGTTAAAGGAGAGCGAGCGGCTCGCGAACGAGCAGAACATCAAGGGCGAGATTAAAAAGATCGAGTGGGGCAGCCAGATCCGCAGCTATGTGTTCTGCCCGTACACCCTCGTCAAAGACCACCGCACCGGCTGCGAAACGGGCAATATTCAGGCGGTCATGGACGGCG
>NXNN01000002.1_pt1 | contig 68215 bp, 55 predicted proteins | sample 2041041 | NCBI WGS metagenome assembly NXNN01 (sample SAMN07660617, study PRJNA407663) | chicken gut metagenome | isolation source: caecum content treated with Lincosamide | host: Gallus gallus domesticus | place: Czech Republic: Brno | collected 2016 | reverse complement strand
GATGCCGTTTACCAGCCGCAGATCCGCCTCGGTTATTCCGTCCTTGCCGAGGGCATAGCCGATATTGTTGTCCCTCAATTCTTCAAGCGTCGTTTTCATTTTTCTTTGCCTCCTCGATCGCTGTATCGAGCATTTTTCTGAATTTTTCGCTCATATGGTAGAGTTCCTCAAAGGGGTGGAAGAGCATTCCTTTGATAAACGTTTCGTCCGGGGTGATGCTCGCCCAGCCGCCGATGTTTTCGCCGTAATAATGTTCGCCCTTTTTCAAAAGCTTGATTTCGTCGTAAAAATCCGCCACTTCGACGCCGTTGACTAAAACGAGGGCCGAGCCCTGCGTGACCGAGCTGCGCCGCCTTTTAACTTCAATAATGTATTTCATGATCGTTGAATCTCCTTTTCGTGATTTTTATTACTGAATGGAAATTGGTGTGCGTTCATTAACCTAACTGCTGTTGTTCCCGAAATTCATTTTGAAAACCTCCGATAAAAAATTTTTCTTTGCCGTTTTCTGGCGTGGCGAAACGGAGCATAGGACGGTAGAGGAAGTGTCATATATGAGTAAGCCTGCGGAAGTCAACGGGAAAAAGGAAAATGCTGCGTGCAAGAAAAACTCTGAAAAGCAAAAAAGAGCCGAGCAAGGAATAGCCTTGCCCGGCTCTGATAGTAGAGGGAGATATAAGGTTTAAGCAGGATTTTCCGACCGTTTACTTCCGCGAGGACTATGCTACAATCGCCGCAACGGAAACGGGAAGATTTGAAATTTTATTGACAAAACAGATGTTTAACAATATAATATAAAATATCTAAAGTTTTTGAGGGAGCAGTGCCTTTATGTAAATCCATTTGTCTGTTATATAAAGAGGGTTCGGATTTGTTTGGGCGCTGTCCACCATAACGGAACTATCCGAACCCGGATAGTTCTTTTTGTTTGGGTTCGTATTTGTTCCGTGACCGCCTAGTATAACGGAACTATCCGAACCCGACAGTAAATAAGTATCCCGAGGATTATTGTCCCCGGGATTTGTTTCGTCTGTGTAATTGTAATAGATTTCGATTTTATCTTCGTAAACCACAATTTTCCGTACCAAAGTTTGTATCATCTGTTTCGGCTTTTTTAAGACGGAATTCGCGAGGCAATCGACGACTTTTGCTTTCGTCAGCAGATTTTGTACAGCTTTTATTACGTTTGCGCGCCATACATTTATAATAATACATTGCCCGAATGAAAAAATATCCCGAAAGAAAAAGCGGAGAGTATCCTCGCCGCTTTGGAATCGGAAATTTGTGCAAGTATAAAAAAAGATATAGCCTAAAAATTACTTATTCCCCGAACTTCGTTTAAAAGCGCGGTAGAAGCTGGAAATGCTTTTGAATCCGCAGCGGGAGGCAAGCTCCAAAGTGGAAACGTTTTTATATTCCGGCTGCGCCTGCATTGCGATGACTTTTTGAACGCGTATATCGTTAATGAAATTGCGCAGGTCGATTTTGACGTGTTTGCTGATCAGGTGGCTCAGCGTCATGGGGCTGTATCCGAAGTGTTCGGCGAGCGATTCGAGCGAGATCTCGTTTGCAGAGTTGTCGTAGATATACTGAATGATGTCCGCAATCACAAAGTCGGCGGATTTCTTTTGCGGGTCGGGGCGTTCCGCTGTTCCGTAGGCGGAAACGAGCATATGCAGGATCATATTCGTATGGGCAAACGCTTCCAGCGGCGCGAAATCGCTTTTCCGGTCTCCGTATTTTTCAATGTAGGCGAACAACTCCCGGTTGGCATTTTTGTCGTTCAAAAATGCAGGGACGCTTTGGTTCGGATAAAGCTGGCGGAAAGGCTGCAGGTACTGTTCCCCGAACAGGACGAAGGCGATCTCGGCTTTTTCATCGCACAAATAGCTGTGTACCTGCAGGCTGTTGATAAATACTGCGTCGCCCGGCGTTAAAGGATACTCGTTTTTTCCGATGGAAACGCGCACGCTGCCCGCGTATACGCAGTATAATTCGGGGTTTCGGTGAAAATGCGCATAGTACCCGTCCGACAGATATTTTTCGATATGAAAATAATCGGGGTGGTCGCGCGATGTTTCCAACTGAAATTGCAGGTATTTTCTGTTTTCTTTCATAGTTCCATTTTAACACGGAAATATCGGAAAATCAATACTTAAAAAAATAAAACAGGCTGAAAAAGTATATTTGTGACAGTTTCTTGACTATATGTGCGTTGAATTTCTATTTTTGATATGTTACACTTATATTACTAAAATTATCGAACAGCCGCGGCTGTTCTCGTTACAGTGTAACGAGAATGTTTAATCGCAAAATCGGTTCACGATGCGGGTGTTCGGAAAAGCGGAGGGTTGTGATGAGAACGGTCAAAAAGATCATGGTTCTGCTGCTCGCCTGTTTGCTTGCATTCGGTGCTTTAACTGCATGTAAAAGCGCGGAGGAGCAGGAGGATGAAGGGCGCAAAGAACAGGCGAGGGTGCGCTTAACCTTTCTAACCCCGCTGAACGCGATCAACGAAGACACCATGCAGCAGACGGTTTATGCGTTCAATGCGGCGTATGAAGGAAAGATTCACGTTACGCTCGTGGACGACGTCGGCGATACGGCGCTGACGCAACTGGGCGCGCAGAACGAGGCGCCGGATATCGTTTCATTGGGAGAAAAACAGTTCAAAACGGCGGTGGACTCAAAGTACCTTGCCGCGCTGGACGAGTATGCCGAGGCGTCGGAGTCTGTGGATTTGAACGACATCTGGGCAAGCTCGGTCGATCGTTTCCGTTATGACAGCGAAAGCGGAAAAACGGGCGAAGGCTCGCCCTTGTATGCGCTTCCTGCCGAAAACAACCCTGTCGTCGTCTATTATAACGTCGATTGGTTCGAGCGGGAGGGCATCAACATCATCTCGATCGCGGAAGACGAATTGCCCGCAGGGTATCTGCCGCACGGGTATTACGAGTATACGGACGCAAACAAGCCTGCGGGCGCGGAATGGACGAAAACCGGGAACGTATACCGCGTATTCAACAATCAGATCCCGATGAATTGGGACGAGGTCATGCAGCTCGGCAAGATTTTTAGCGACATTTCCGACAACAACCCGAACAATAAATACGGGTTCATGTCCGAATGGTGGTTCTCGTGGGGATGGTCGGTCGGAGGCGACTGTATCCAGCTCGGCTTTACGGACGGCGTGAACAGCCAGACGGGCAGCGTACAGGCGGATAAATACGGGTTTTCGCTCAACGACCAGGGCAAAAATATCCTTGTAACGGAGGATACGACCGTCAACGGAACGCCGTACAGCGCGGGCGACATCCTTTCCTATAAAGACAGAACGTACGTCGAGGCACATGAAAGCGATGCGGAAATTTCCGCGCTGCTCGCCGACGACACGCTCTATGATGAGTTGCCTTCGACGCGCGATGCGTTTGAAGCGTTTCTGAATATTTCCATGACGACCGGCACGCGCGTTGCGCCCAAGCCGAGCGAACTGTCCGGCACCGACTACAACGCGATGTTCGGCAATGAACAGATCGCGATGCTCGCGCAGGATACCTTTGCATCGTATACGCTGGGCGACTATGCGGAAGGGTACTTCGAATGGGACGTCGCGCCCATGCCGCAATACAGGGAATACAATGCGGACGGAACGCTGAAAACGGTGAACGGTACGGCGGTCACGGGCAAAAAAGCGACGCACAGCGTACTTTCGTGCTATGCGGTTTCCGCCTATTCCTCGCATAAAGAAGAGGCGTGGACGTTTATCGAATATTTGCTGAGCGACGCCGTGCAGGAAGAGATCGCCGACCTCGGTTCCCCCGCGGGCGTTCCCACCGTTATCAGCGTGGCAAACAGCGACGCCTATCTGAATACGGACGCGCCGAACACGCCCGCGAACAAGGCGGTGCTTCTGGAAGCGGCGGGCTACGCAATGCCGGGCGACTGGTCTTACCTTGAAACGGATATGTGGATCAACCAGTGGCAGGGCAGGCTGAACGAATCGGGCGGCGTGCGCGACGGCAAGCTCTCCATGGATGATTTCTTCGCAGAAGTGACGGGCAGGACGAACAACGCGCTTGCGTCTTTGCACGCATATAAGCTCGGCGACTGAGGAGGGAATTATGAGCAGGGATGAAACTGCCGTCATTCAGTCCGCAGAGGAACGGGCGGAGCGCGGCGCGGCAACGCAACAGCGCCCGCCCAAAAAGCGCGGCTACGGTTGGAAAGAGGAGGTTTACGGCACGGTATTCGCCTCCCTTCCGCTGATCGGTTTTTTGCTCTTTTCGGTCGTGCCGGTGGGCATTGCGCTCGCAACGATGTTCTGCGATATGGACGGAATGAATATTTCCACCATCCGCTGGAACAATTTCGCGAATTTCGGCAAGGCGTTTACCGACGCCTCGTTCTGGCGCTCTCTGCTCGTCGGGCTGGAAATGACCGTTGCGCACATTGTGGGGCTGCTCGTTTCGATCGTCGTGGCGGCGATCCTTTCGCAGAAGATCAAGGGAGGGAAACTGTTCACCATCTTTTTCTTTATCCCTTACGTCTGTTCTTCGGCGGCAATTTCCATCATGTGGGTACAGATCTTCAAGCCGGCGGGCGGCGTGCTGAATACGCTTTTGCAGGGGATGGGTGTTGCGAATCCGCCCGATTGGTTCCGCGATGCCACATGGTTCCCGTGGATGCTGGTCGTCACCATTGCCTGGAAGGCGCCCGGCTACGGTATCCTCATGGTGCAGGCGGCGTTGGCGAATGTCAACGAATCCATTTACGAGGCGGCAAAGATGGACGGAGCGAGCAAATTCCGTCAGTTTTTCTCGGTCACGTTCCCCGCGATCAGCCCGACGCTGTTTTTCCTGTTGGCGATGGGGCTTCTGAACGGTTTGCAGACGTTCGACATTGCGCAGATCTTTGCGCAGAAAACGTCGGGGTATGTGACCGGAGCCGCCGGGCCCGGCGATGCGGGGCTCACTTCCGTGTTCCATATCTATAATACGATGAATAACCCCGGAGCGGGCGGAATGCCTGTGGCGTCCGTCCTCAGCCTGCTCCTGTTTGTGGTGATCAGCCTGGTGCTGGCGCTCAACAAACGGCTTTCCAAACTGTGGGTGAGTTATGACTACTGATAGGAAGGGAAATTCCATGGCTGTTTCGCCCGCATTTCCGCAGGGCGGAAGAAAACGGAAGAACCGCGTAAAAGAGGACACGGGTTCGATCGTTTTCAAAATCGTCGCATACATATTGCTCGTATTCGGGCTGGTGCTGGTCGTCGTGCCGTTTTTCATCATCGTGTCGACTTCTCTGCAGGACAGGAACGTAAACGTGTTTTCCTGGTGGCCGGAAAGGTCGGGTTGGGACGCGTATGAGTTGGTATTCACCTCGGAGCGGAGCAACATCCTCGTCGGATTTCTGAATACGATGTGGATCGTCGTCCCGTCCATGCTGGTCAGTTTGTTCGTGTCCGGTCTTGCGGCGTTCGCGTACGCAAAGCTGCATTTCCGCGCGAAGAAGATCATGTACGCGGTTACGATCGCTACAATGAGCATCCCCGGCACGGTGCTGATGATGCCGAGCTATCTGTGGTACAGCATCATCGGTTGGGCGCAGAGTCCGCTTCCCCTCATTATCCCCGGCTGTTTCGGCAGCGCGGCGGCGGTGTTTTTCTTCACGCAGTATTTTTCGGGGATACCGCAGTCGCTCGTAGAGGCGGGGCAGATGGACGGCATGAGCTTTCTGCGCTGCTATATAACGGTCATGATCCCGCTTGCCGTTCCCGCGTTCGTGGGGCAGGGCATCCTCGCCTTTGTCGGGGGATATAACGATTATATGGGGCCGCTGCTCTATCTCAGCCGCACAGACGTCAAAACGCTCGCGTTCATGCTCGTGGAGTTGCAGAGCTACTACGGCGGGCAGAGAAATTCGGATGCGATCAGCTGTGCCGGAGCGGTCGTCGCGCTGATTCCGATCATCGTTTTGTACCTTGCCGGGCATAAGTTCTTTGTCGGCGGTCTGACGGCGGGCGGCGTCAAGGAGTAAAGACCCGTCTTTCGGGTTGAGCAGAAAACGGTCTTTTCAGACTGTAAAAAGGAGGAAATCATGAGGAAAAAATTAGTTGCCGTGGCGGCGGGGCTGCTGTCGCTCGCGTTTGCGTTTGCGGGGTGCGCGCAGGAGCTTCCCGAAGGGCAAACGGAGGGCGCTCTCGCGCTGCCGTACGACGATATGATCAATGCGGAAGGGGAATACGACGAAAGCCTGTTCTACCGCAACGAGCTGGAAACGGAATGCGCCGACCCCGGCGTCATCTATGTAAGCGAAGAGGAGAGCGGCGAGTACGGCGGCTGGTACTATATGTATGCCACCACCGATTACACGGGCTGGGCGCGGTTTTACGATTGCTGGCGGAGCAAAGACCTCGTCAATTGGGAAAACATGACCGAAACGACGGGCGTCCGCGCGTTTGAGCCTTCCTCCGACCACTACGGATTCGAGAGCCTCTGGGCGCCCGAGGTCGTCTATGACGGGGAGGACGGAAAATTTTATATGTTCTACTCCTGCAATGTGCCCGGCTCCGAAGTGCAGAACTACCTGAACGGGCGCGCCGTACAGACGGAGGCGGAGTGGAACAGCAACCATGCCATGCCTCTGTTGGGGCTTGCCGTTTCCGAATGCCCGTGGGGGCCGTTCGAGCCGTACGATTACGACGCGGACGACAGCGCCGCGCGTTCCAACGTAACGGGCCGTTCGGGAGAAAAGTCCGCCGCGGCGACGCCTCTCTTTGACAACGACAAGATGATGGAACAGGCGCGGAAGGTATTTGCCGAAATACAGGAAGCGCGCGTAGAGAGCGGTTACGAATATTGGTATGCGGAGTATATCGCGGAGGGCGCGACGGAAGAGGACGCGAAAACGCGCGCCGAGTACATGGTTTCGCAGGAGCCGTATTATTACAGCGATCCCGACCACGGCCACGCCTATTTCTGCGACATCGACCCCTCCCCGTACATTGCGCCCGACGATACAAAGTACCTTTTGTTCAACCGCAACGAAACGGGCAGCGTCGGCACGACGACGGTGTGGGGGATGAAGATGAACGAATGGTGGGAGCCGGACTATTCCTCGCTCACGCAGCTGACGGAGACCTATTACAATACGGTGGACGACGTGACGCCCGCAAACCGCAATTCGTACGAGGAAACGCACATCAACGAAGGCCCCTTCCTCGTCGATTATACGGTGGACGGGAAAACGTATTATTCGCTGACCTTCTCGATCAATAACTATGCGGCGAAAAATTACGGCGTATGGCAGGCGATCAACGAAAGCGAATACCCTCTCGGCAGCTATCGCAAGCTGGCGGAAGAAGAGGGCGGCAGGCTTTTGACGGCGATGGAGTTCACGTACCTTTCGGGTACGGGGCACCACAGTTTCGTCAGCAACGGCGAGGAGATGTTCGTCGTCTATCATGAGCATATCAACCCGAACGGCGGCGGGCAGCGCGCAGCCGCGGCAGACCGCGTTCGTATCGTGCAAAACAACGACGGGTTGCCCGTGCTGTATGTAAACGGCCCCACGGTCGGTCTGCAGCCGAAGCTGGACGATACGGAATACAAAAACATTGCGGGCGAAGCGGAAGTCAGCGTTTCCGCGGGCGAAAACACCGGTGCGCTGACGGACGGATTGTTCACCGTATATCGCTTTATCGATTATGTGAAGGAATATCAGACGCAGGAACGGGCGGTCATCACGCTGAAATTTGCCGAGCCGCGCGAAGTGACGGGCATCATGTTCTATAACAGCCGCTACTTTGAAAACACGTTCTTCAATATTGCGCGCATCGAGTTCGATTTTACGGATACGGAGCAAAACTATTCGGGTACGGCGTATATCGAAAACCTTGCTTTCGATTGGGACAGGTATTGCCCGCCCGGAACGGAATCCATGCGCTCGGGCGGCAGCGCGGTCGCCGCGTTCAGCCCTCTCATGGTCAGCGAAATCCGCATCACGGTCGACCCGAAAACTTCGAGAGTTTTTGAAGAAGGGCAAACGACGGGCGAGCTCGACAGGCTCGTGTTGGCGGACGACGAAGGGTATGTGATCGACGGTGTGGAAACGCTTTCGATCGCCGAGATCGTCGTGCTCGGAAAATAAGGGGAGGAAATTTATGAAAAAGAAGATTGCGGTCGTTCTTTGCGCGGTCGGCGCGGCGCTCTCGCTCGGGCTTGCCGCCGCCTGCGCAAAGGATGCTGCCGATTACAAATTCAACGATTACGAGTATGAAAACCAGCGCAACGAGATCAGCATTGCCGATGTAACGCTGGACGGCAAGTTCGACGAATCGTTCTGGTCGGAAAAGCGCTGGCATTCGACGGATGCGGTCTGCAACACCAACACCTGGCAGATGCAGGACGGCGTTTCGGTGGCGATGACGATGCAGTTTGCCGAAGACGGTCTGCTCTTCGGCGTGCAGGTGTGGGACGACAGTTTCACCTACTCTTCCTACGGGCGCGAGTTTTACGGCAACAGCGGCATCGAGGTATTCCTGTCGCTGGAACCGGATCTGCTCAACGACAACGGCGGCGCGTGGGAGATCATGGTCGACGGCGTCGGCGACAACAAGACGCAGAAGTGGGTGGCGGGAAACGTCGCCACGGGCGCGAATTTCTGCGCATTCCCCGCAACCGTCTATTCTGCGGCTTCCGTGAACGGCGGCGAGCTGAACGGCACGGCAGAATCCCTCTCGGTTGAGCTGTATGTGCCGTACGCTTCGCTCGGCATCACGGAAAAGCCTGCGGAAGTGTACGCGGATTATGCCTACAACCGCAACCGCGACGAGAACAACTCCCGCGACGCCTTCTGCGACATCGCCATGTACGAAATGGGCGCCGGCTGGGGCAGCGGCGCGGGGTGGTACCGCTTCAACGGAGAGGGGCTCGCGGCGTACGATATTGAAGCGACCGTTTCCGCCGGCGAGGGCACGATCGAAACGCGCGGGTTTGCGATGAGCAATTACGACGAACCGGTCAACGTCGTCCCCGCCGACGGCTATTATGTACAGTCGCTCACGGTGAACGGAGAGGCGGCGGATGCGCTGTATCTCACCTGCAACGACGACGGTTCGGTCACATACACCGTCAGCAATGCCGCCGAGAACAAGGCGATCGAAGCAAAATTCGCGGCATATCCGACGCAGACGATGAGCGGCACGCTGACCGTGAACGGGGCGGCGGGCGAAGTGCAGTTGTACGCCGAAAACGGCTTGAGCCGCAAACCGCTCGCAACGATCCCGCAGGGGAGCAGCACCTACGCATATACGCTGCCGCAGGCGGAAACGCGCATCGTCGCTTCGTGCGACGGGTTCTTTGACGCCGCGGCAAAACTCACCGCGCAGGGCGGCGACGCGTCCGTTGCCATGACGGCGCTCACCTACGGCGGCAACGAAAATCTCGGCGGCGTTTCCGAAACCTCGCTGGGCGATCTGTCGAAGTGGAGCATCGCTTCCTCTTCCCTGACGGGTATCATACGCTCCGCGGCGACGGATAACTACGTCCGCGCCGTTTACAGTGAGGCGTTCGGCGAAGAGGTCACCGTATCGGCGGACATCCTGCTCCCGCAGGGCGCGGGGGAAAGGCGCGTCGGATTCTTCTTCATCGACGCGAACGGCAACAGCGAATTTGTCTGCATCTATTGGAAACCTGCCGACGGCACATACAGCGTTCAGTTCATCGGCAACGCGAACGGCACATGGAACAATACCGCCTGGCACAACACCACCTCTCCGCTGCCCGAAGAGTATGAAGAGCTGCTCGCGGCGGGCGAACTTTCCTTTACGGTAAGCTATGATGGCGGCACCTATACCGTCTGGCTCAACGGCAGAGTGTTCACGACGTACAGACCCGACTGGGGCGCTTATCCGAGCGGCCCCGTGGCAGCCGGGCTGGAAACGTGGGGCTATCGCGGCGTATACCGCAACGTCGGTTACGAGGCGGCGGTCGAACACGATATAACCGTGGGCGAAAACGGCACGGCGGAAGTCACGAGCGCCGTGTTCGGCGGAGATTTCACCGTCGAGATGACGCCCGCAAGCGGGTATTCGGTGGATACCCTCACGATCAACGGGCGCGATTACTCCACGTTCGGCGGATACACGGTCGCCAACGAGGGCGGCGTGGTCACCGTCAGCTTTGAAAACTGGGGTCTGACGCACGCGGACGTTGCGGTCACGTTTGCGCAGTTCGGCAAAACGGAAGTCGGGTTCGACGTCGTTCTGACCGACGTATACGCGAACGATACGACGCCCGCGGCAGAGGGCATGACCGTCACGCTGACGGGGCTCCGCGACGGCAAGGAATACATTATCGAGGGTGCGACGGACAACCGCGGGCACGTCGATTTCGGCGAAGTGGCAAACGGCACATACGTTCTTGCGCTCGATGAAACGGGATACAACACCTACACCGTCGAAGTGGGCGGCGAGATCGCCGCGGAATACGCCTTCGAGCGGGCGCTCATTGCGACGACGAACCCCAACGTGGATATGTCCGCGGCGGACGAAGGCACCATCGTTTACAATGCGAACTGGTGCGACGAAATCGTCCTGCGCGACATCGGCGGCGGCGAAGATTTCATGATCAGTACCGTCGTATCCCCGTTTGCGTTGGTAGACGGCGCGCCGTCGTATGCGAACATGGGATTCTATGCGCTCATCGGCGACGGCAACAATACCAACGACAACGGCAGTTCGGCAAACCAGGTGCGCGGCGGCATTCAGATCAGCGGCAACAGCGTGATTCTCAAATTCAACGGCGATTGGTGGGAAAGCTATACATTGCCGCAGGAATATGCAGACGCGTTTGCGGCAGGCACTCTCCGCATCGGATTCGGCAGAGGGCAGGGCGTGTTCTTCCTCGCGGCGGGCATTGACGACGGCTCGGGCGAATGCGAGATGACCCGTTTTGTCAACCTCGTCCTGCTCACGAGCGACATCACGAAAAATGCGATCGACGAGCTGCATATGTTCACCAACGGCACGGCGCAGGTCACCCTTTCGCGCATCCTGTTCGAAACGGGCGAAGACGTTCCCGAAATCGGCAGGGTCACCTTCAACGGCGAATGGAACAACGAAATGCCCATCGGGCGCACGGATACGGAAAGCTATAACGTCGCGGCGGATGAAGATTTCTTCATCGGCGGCAGGGTCGAAGGTCTTCTGCTCAACACGAGCGGGAACGACGAAGGCGAGCGCTGGCTCGGGTTCTCCGTGTGGCAGGCAGGTATCTGGGAAGACTGGTGGGCTACCGATAGCGATACATCGGGCGCGCACGGCGCATTGAAGGACGACGGCAACGGAAACATCGGCTTGCAGTGGGCGGGTCAGAGCGACGGCAACTGGCCGTGGGTAGATGTTCCGGCGACGAAGGAAGATTTGAAGAACGGCGAAGTCTGGTTCGGCTTCGGCAGGATCGACAACAAACTGTTCCTCTGCGCCTGGAAGGAAGGCGGCACGAAGGTGTTCAACATTATCCCCGGCGACGGCTCGCAGATGAAAAAGCTGAGCGGCGCGCTGACGCTCGGAAAGTATGCCCCGAACACCCGCGGCACCCTTCTGGATGTTTCCTTCTGCACGGGGAGCGAAGTTCCCGCGCTGTTCGATGCCGAATATACCGTCAACACCCCCGCAAACGGCAGTGTGGAAGTCACTTCGCAGAGTGTGGCGGTCGGCAGCGAGCTGAAAATAGTCGCAACGCCGGAGAGCGGTTACAGGGTGGAAACGCTTACGATCAACGGCATTGCGTATACATCGTACAGCGGCGTGCAGACGCAGCTTGACGGAGAAACGCTTACGGTCACGATCCCCGTATGGAACGCGAGCCGCGCAGACATCGAGGCGGCGTTCAAGCCGATCGACTATATCGCCGTAACGGGCGCGGAAGATGCGGCAAACGGCACACTCGAGGTTTCCGACCGCATCGAAGTGGGCGGAGATCTGGTCATCGAGGCGACGCCGGAGGAAGGATATTCCTTTGTTTCGCTCACGGTAAACGGAAAAGCGTATACCGAATATGAAGGCTCTTCGATCGAATACGAAGGGGAAACGGCAATTATCACCCTCCCCGCCTGGGCGGAGAAAACTGCGGCGCTCGCCGTAACGTTTGCGCAACTCCCTGCGGCAGAAGTTTCCTTCACGATCACGCTGACCGACGCGCTGGCGGCACAGCCGCCCGTTGCCGAGGGAACGGCGGTGCTGCTGAAATCTTCCCGCACGGGCGCCGTATTGGATTTCACGGCGGGCGCAGACGGAAAGGTCGATTGCGGCGCGTTGACGGAAGGAGAATATATCCTTTCCCTTGCAGAGAGCGGTTACAATACGTTCACGCTCAAAGTGGGCGAAGATCTGGAACCGACGTACGCCTTCGTCCGCGCAACGGTCGCGGCGGGCGAAAACGTCGCCGTCGACGGGGCGAACGTCACCATATCCGCCGATAACGCCGATGCGGAGATCTACCGCACCGCCGCGGCGGGCGAAAACTTTATGATCTCCGCCACTGTTTCAAACTATGCGGCAGGCGGCACGGGCGACGCGGTCGTCGGGTTCTACGCCTTCACGGGCGCGGGCGATGCCGTGGGCAACACGGGCGGCGCGGTCAACAAGGTGCAGGGCGGCCTGTATCGGAAGGCAGACGGCGTATATCTGCAATTTGTCGGCTCGGAAAACAGCGGCGTCAAACTTCCCGAAGCGTATCAAACGGCGTTTAATGAGGGAACGCTGCGCATCGCCCTCGGCAGGGCGCAGAGCGTGTTCTTCCTCGCGGCGGCTGTCGGAGAGGGGGAATACACCCGCTTTGTCGATGCGGCGCGCGTCACGAGCGACCTTACGCGCATCGGCGGGTTCACGCTCGGGCTGTACAATACGGGCGTCGCAGCAGTAACTCTCTCGGATATGGTATATCAGGCGGGCGAAGGCGTTCCGCTCAAAGGGTATATGGCATTTAACGGCGAATATGTGGAGGAGATCGGTTACGGCAGGACGGTCGAGGCAAACTGGAACGTTTCCGCCGGCGAGGACTTCTACATTACCGGCCGCGTGACGGGTACGTTTACCAACGCCGACGGCACTACCTCGGGAGAGCGCAAGCTCGGTTTCGCCGCCTGGGAGAAAGATGTGTGGGAAGATTATTGGGCGCAAGATGCCGATACCTCCGGCGTGAAGGGCGGAATCAAGGACGGAAACGACGGCGTTGCCGGGCTTGAATGGCAGAACGGCTGGTGGCCGTGGACAGATCTTCCCGAGGGAGGGCAGGATGCCTACGAGAACGGCGAGCTCATCTTCGGCTTTGGCAGGATCGGCGGAAACTTCTTTATCTGCGCAGGCACGTCGGAAGAGAACATGGCGTTCAGTGTTCTCCAGACGGCGGGCGGAAAGCTCTCCGATAAAAATCTCGTCATCGGCAAATGGTGCAACCACGGCGATGTGCGCGGCGCGCTTGCAGACGTGATGTTCTACACGGGCGAAGACGTTCCCGTCGAGCTTCCTTCGGCATGAGCGGGCGCACGGCAAACGGTATAACGCGGGCGCGGGCTGCATAAGCCCTTGGGTAAAAGCCTCCGCCGCAGCTCGGCGGAGGCGAAATTTTTAGGAGAACCGATATGAAAAAGATCATGCGGGCAGTTTGCCTTTTCATGGCGTTTGCCGCGGCGCTCTTTTGCGCCGCGTGCGGAGGGGAAGATTACGGAACGCTGACGATCGCCGATATCGAGAATCTGGAAGTCGGCAAAACGGCAGCGATCGAGCCTGTATTTTCCAAAGAAGAGTTTACCGAAGAGATAACCTATTCGTTCACGGGCGATGCGATCGCCATCGAGGACGGCATCGTCACCGCGCTGGAGGGCGGCGCTACCGTGCGCGTTACGGCGACGACGGAGCATCACGAAACGACGTTCAAAGTGACGACCGCCGAGGAAAAAGTGTACGGTACCTTCACCGTGGAAGACGTGATCGGGCTTCCCGCAGGGAGCAGCGCCGATTTGCAGATCGAATTTACCCCCGCGGGAACGGAAGAAAAAATATCCTATCAGTATTCGGGCAGCGACATCATCATCGGCGACGGGCGCGTCACCGCGATCAACCCGAACAAGACGGTCGAAGTGACCGCAAAAACGGAACATTACCAGACGACGTTTACGGTAACGACGGTTTCGTCCGTCCTTGCTGAGCACGACGTAACGGCTTGGGTGGGATACCCTGCGAGCGAGCTGCCCGCATCGTCGTTCGGCGCGGACGAAGCGTATGAATGGAGCGGCGAAAACGATGCGATCGCAACGTTCGATGCGGAAAAGCGCACCGTCACCGCCGTCGCCCCCGGCACGTTTACTCTGCGCGCGGAGAGCAGCGAACACATCGAAATATACAACATTACCGTAAAAGCGGTGGCAAAGAGCGGCATCAAATGGGATATGTCCGTAAATCAAATCGGGGTTCCTCTGGATACATCCTTTTCCGAGCAGGCGACCGAACAGGTCACCCAAAAATGGAGCAACAAGGGCGGCAATGAAGAAACGACGCTGTTCATCGGGGATTCTTTCTTTGACCAGCGCCATTTCTGGACGGATTTCGATACCGTCTATGCCGGGAAGAACGCGATCTGCTCGGGATTGAGTTCGAGCACGACGTACGATTGGGAGCAGCTTGCCGAAACGCATTTGAAAGGTCTTTCGCCGAAAAACATCGTCATGCACATCGGCACGAACAATTTTTATGACGACGGCGATTCGGTTGAGGATGCGACCGACGGGCTGCAGAGGCTGTTCACGGTGCTGCATGCCGAATTGCCGGATACAAAGATCTATTACTTTGCGATCACGCAGAGGACGGATACAAGGTACAGTGCACAGGTGCGCGAAACGAACGATGCGATGCAGGAATGGTGCGCCGCCCGCAGCTGGATCGAGTTCCTCGATACGGAAAATTCTTTTTCGGCAAACGACCTGCGCGACGGTATTCATCCGAAGCTCGAAGCGTACAGAGTCTTTACGCAGGCGCTGCAGCGCGCAGGCATCGAAATTTCAGACAAGTAAAAAGGAAGACGGAGAGATATGAAGCGGATGGTCAGAACGGTACAGGAACTTTCAGCCGAGGAAAAACTGCGGCTGATTTGCGGCAAAGATTTTTGGCATACAGACGATTTGGGCGGCAAAATACCGCAGATCACCGTTGCCGACGGCCCGAGCGGGCTTCGTATCGTCAAAGAGCGTGCGGAGGACGGGTCGGAAACGGCGTATCCCGCTGCGGCATACCCTGCGATCTCGCTGCTCGCAAACACATGGAACAGGGCGGCTGCGGCGGAAATGGGGGAATGCCTCGCCGACGAATGCCTCGAAAAGGGCGTCGACATTCTGCTCGCACCGGGCGTGAACATCAAGCGGCACCCCCTCAACGGGCGGAATTTCGAATATTTTTCGGAAGACCCCGTTCTCGCGGGCGAAATGGCAAAGGCATACATCGGAGGGCTGCAGGGGGGCGGCGTCGGCGCCTGCCTGAAACATTTCTGTTGCAACAATCTCGAATACGACCGTCTGAACCAGTCGAGCGAGGTCGACGAACGGACGCTGCGGGAGCTGTATTATCTGCCGTTCGAGATCGCCTGCGAAGCGCAGCCCGTTTCGCTCATGTGCAGCTATAACCGGATCAACGGCACGTTCGGCGCGGAATACGCGAAGGGTTTTGCCCTTTTGCGCGGCGAATTCGGGTTCCGCGGGGCAATTGTTTCCGATTGGAGCGCCGTGCGAGACAGAACGGCGTCCGCCGCGGCGGGGCTGGATCTGGAAATGCCGTTCAACGGCGAAAATTACCGCAAGCTGTGCGAGGATTACCGCCGCGGCGCTCTTTCCGACGCTGCGCTCGACGCCTGCGCGCAGCGCGTGCTCGATCTGGTTTACCGCTGCAAAGAAATGCGGCAGGGCAAAAAGCCTGCCCGCACGGATAAGGAGCGCCGCGCGGCGGCGCGGCAGATCGCCGCGGAGGGCATGGTGCTTTTGAAAAACAACGGCGTTCTGCCGCTGCAAGCGGGCGGCAGCGCCGCGCTTTCGGGCTGCTATGCCCGCCCGGATTCGTGCGGCATGCTGCGCGGCGGCGGTTCCTCCGCCGTAAACCGCGGGGAGGAAAAGTTCGATTTGCCTGCGCGGCTTGCCGAACGCGGCACAGAGGTGCGCTATGAAGGCGCCTTCCGCTACGATGAAGTGGAATCGTTCGGGCAGAGTGCCCGCCGCGCCGCCCTGCTTGCGGCGGAGTGCGATTGCAGCATCGTCTGCGTCGGGCTGGGCGAAAAATTCGAGCGCGAGGGCGCAGACCGCGAAACGGCGCGCCTTCCCGCCGTGCAGGAGCGGGCGATCCTGGAATCGGCAAAGAGCAACCCGAACACGGTCGTGGTCGTCTTCGCGGGGTCGTATATCGATATGAGCGCTTGGGAAGAGAAGGCCGCCGCCATCCTTTTTGCGGGGTATCCCGGAACAGGCGGCGACGACGCGCTCGCCGATATCCTCGTCGGGAAAGTCAATCCGAGCGGAAAACTTTCCGAAACCTTCCCGCGCTGCCTTGCCGACGTACCCGCGGCGGACGGGCGCTGCGTTTCGGCGGGCGTTACCCGTTATACGGAAGGGCTCGGTGTGGGGTATCGCTGTTTTTCTACAAACGATGTACCCGTTTTGTTCCCCTTCGGGCATGGGTTGAGTTATTCGGACTTTGTGTACAGCGATCTTTCGGCGAGCGCGGAGGGCGGTGCTCTGCACATTTCGTTTGCGGTCGAAAACGCTTCGGAGCGAGGCGGCGCGGAAACGGTGCAGATATATGTTCGGGAATGCGTTCCGCTCGTCAGCCGGCCGGACAGGGAGCTGAAAGATTTCGCCAAAGCGGAGATAGCGGCGGGCAAGCGGAAACGTTTCTCCTTTTCGCTCGGTCAGCGCGCGTTCGCGCATTGGTCGGCGTCAAAGGACTGCTGGGAAGTGTCAGACGGCGTTTACGAGGTTCTGATCGGTTCGTCGGCGCAGGATATCCGCCTGCGCTGCAAACTCTGCATAAAAAACGGAGAAATTCTTTTGCGCTGACGCGCATTATCTGATACAATAGGTATGGAAGGAAACATGGGATATACATACAGAGGGGATCTGCCGCAAACGGGCGTCCGTTTCCGCACGGAAGACGCCGCCCTGCAGGAGCTGTTCGAGCTCGCGCAGCAAAAGGCAAAGAAGAATATCTTTGATTTCGGCGGCACGAAGGTCATGATCGAAGGGTCGGCGCTTTACCGCGGCGTGTGGATCGAAACGCAGCCGATGGGCGGCGAAATATACGCCGCGCAGGATGCGGAAGTCGCTCTCGGCAATCAGCTGATCTTTATAAACAACGCGCGCGAAGACGGGCGCCTGCCCGGGTGTATCTTCTTTGAAGAGGGGAGGCTGCGCTGCCGTTACGATATGCTGCAGGGGTACTGTTTTCCCGTTCCCGCGCTGAAAACGGCGTGGTGGATCGGCTTGGACAAGGGGTATCTTTCCGCGCTGTATAAGGCGCTGCGCGCGCACGACGAATATCTTTGGAAATACCGCGACCCCGCAGGCACAGGCTGCCTGCAATCGTGGTGCGTGTGGGATACGGGGGAGGATAACGGCGTACGCTTCGGCAAGGCGTGCGACAGCTGGAGCGGCGAAACGCCGCCCTGCTTTGAAAGGATGCCCTTTTATTCAATGGACGTCATGAGCTATTCCTACGACGGGCGCAAAACGCTCGCGCGCATATCGGAGCTGCTCGGGAACGGCGAGGAAGCGATGTGGCGGGAAAAGGCGGAGTATGTCCGCCGGCGGCTGCGCGAATATCTGTGGCGGGAGGAAAAGGGCGCGTGTTACGACCGCGACCGGTTCGGAAACTTTACGGATACCCTCCTGCACAACAACCTGCGCTGCATGTATCACGGCTCCTTCACGCAGGATATGGCGGAGAGGTTCGTGCGGGAGCATCTTCTCAATCCGAACGAGTTCTGGACGCCTTTTCCTCTGCCGTCCGTCGCCGCAAACGATCCCGCGTTCCGCAATCTCGGAGAGAACAACTGGAGCGGGCAGCCGCAGAGCCTTACCTACCAGCGCGCGATCTTTGCGCTGGAAAATTACGGGTTTTATTCGGTCATGAAACAGCTGGGAGAAAAGTATCTCTCCGTCATGAAGCGGTATAAGATGTTCGTGCAGCAATTCGACCCGTTCCTGTGCAAGCCGAGCATGTCGCACGACGATTACGGGCCGTCCATTCTGGCGGTGTTCGCGTATGTGGCGCACCTGTACGGGATCTTCCGCGACGAGGATACGCTCGCCTGGACGAGCGCGGGAGGCGCAGACGGCGAATACGAGCAGACGATCGGCGAAAACCGGTACACTTTGTCGCGTTTCGGCGATACGTTTACGGGATTCCGGAACGGAAAGGAACTGTTTTCGGCGTCGGCGGGCGTGCGCGTCGTCACCGACTTTGAGGGAAAAATACGGGCGCTCATCGGGCTTGACGGCGGCACCGTGCGGCTGAATGCAGGCGGCAGAACGCTGTACGGGGGCGAGCTTCCCGCCGACAGATGTATCCGTTTCGGCGCGTAGGGCGCAAATTCAGAGAGGAGAACAAAAATGGAATTCAACTATCATCGGCAGCTTGTGGCGCAGAAGGGCGCCTGCGCTCCGCGCAGCTATTATATACCCTTCCCCGAACCGGAATTTTCCTTCGACAAGGGGCGTTCCGCTTTTGTTACGGAGCTGAAAAACTGGCAGTTCGGCTATTTCCCGTCCCTGCCCGAAGACGCGCTTGGCGCCGCCCTGCCGCACGCCGTAAAGGTGCCGCACTGCTGGCAGCGCGACGGGTTCGGCAAGGATATGTATTCAAACATCGCCTATCCTTTCCCGTACGACCCGCCGCACATCGACGGGGAGAACGCCTGCGGCATATACGAAACGGGGTTTGACCTTCCGGAAAAAACGGGGCGGTATTATCTGAATTTCGACGGCGCCGACAGCTGCCTGTATGCGTTCGTCAACGGAAAATTCGCGGGGTATTCCACCGTTTCGCATTCTCCCGCCGAGTTCGATATAACCGATTTGCTGCAGAGCGGCAAAAACCGCATCCGCGCCGTCGTATTCCGCTGGTGTACGGGCTCGTACCTGGAAGACCAGGACAAACTGCGCATGAGCGGCATTTTCCGCGACGCGTATATCCTGCACCGCGCGGAAGGGCACCTCACCGATTATAAAATCGAATCGGACGTTGCGGGCGGCAAAGGGATCGTCCGCTTTACTGCGGACAAGGAGTGCGCCCTGTCGCTGTTTTTCGGCGGGGAAAAGGTCGCTTCCGCCGAGGGCGGCAGCGCCGTCTTCGAAATCGAAAACGCGAAGCTGTGGAGCGCGGAGCGGCCGGATGTCTACGAGCTGGTCATCTTCTGCCGCGGCGAATATATCCGCGAATACGTCGGCATCCGCAGGGTGGGAACGGACGGCAGCGTCTTAAAGCTCAACGGCGCGTCGATCAAGCTGAAGGGCGTCAACCGCCACAGCATGACGGTGAACGGGTATGTGGAAACGCTCTCCGACCTCGAACGGGATTTAAAGATGTTCCGCAAATATAATATCAACGCGGTGCGCACGTCGCACTACCCGCCGCATCCGCTCTTTCCCGTTCTGTGCGACCTGTACGGCATCTATCTCATGGAGGAGGCGGATCTGGAAACGCACGGAACGATCCTGCAGCACAACGACCCGTCCGACCTCGGATTCTTCTCCGATATATCTTCCGACGAGCGCTGGAAAGAACTGTACCTGCACCGCGCGCGGCGGATGTACGAGCGGGATAAAAACCGCGCGAGCGTCATCATCTGGTCGGTCGGCAACGAGTCCGGCTGGGGGTGCAACACCGAGGCGATGGCGTTGTATCTCCGCGGGGAAGATACCCGCCCCGTGCATTACGAGGGCGTGTACGACCCCGTAGCGGACGGCTGGAGGGAGGAGAATTGCCTCGACCTGTGCAGCCGCATGTATCCGTCTTTGCAGGACGTATGCAAAATTTTGGACAGAGGCGTTCAAAAGCCCTTCGTTCTGTGCGAATATACGCACGCCATGGGCAATTCCTGCGGCGACGTGAAGGATTATTGGGATATCATCTACGCGCGCGAAGAGATGTGCGGCGCGTTCGTGTGGGAATGGTGCAACCACAACGTTTACAGGGACGGAAAGATCCTCTACGCCGGCGATTTCGGCGAGGAAGACAAGAATTACTGCCGCGACGGAAATTTCTGCACGGACGGATTGGTGGATACCGACCGCACCCCGCACCCTTCGCTGCTGGAGGTAGCAGAAGTGTACGCGCCCGCCGCCGTCGAACGGACGGAGGAAGGATTCTTCGTGCGCAACCGCCGCGATTTCCTCTCCCTCGACGACCTCGCCTGCACCTGTACCCTGCGCAAAAACGGCGAAGCGGTACAAACGTATTCCGTCGACGTAACGGGCATACCCGCCCGCGCGGCAAAGAGGGCGGAGCTGCCGCCGCTGCCGTCGGAGGAGGGGTATGTCACCGCCGATTTCGTATTCACGAAGGGCGGGGAATACGTCGGGAATACGCAGTTTGTGCTGAACGACCGCCTCGTCTTTGCGGGGGCGGAAAAGCGGCTGCAAATCGAACGCGAGGGCGACGCCTTTGCGGCGGAGGGCGCCTCGTACCGCGCCGCCGTCGACGGGTTCGGGCGGCTTTGTTCGCTGTCTGCGGGAGGGAAAGAGGTTCTTGCCGCGCCCGTTTCGGTCGGCGCATACCGCATCCCCACCGACAACGACGTCTGGATCCGGCAAAAGTGGGAAAAATACCGCCTGGAAACGGCGCGCTTTTATCCGCGCAGCGTAACGGCGGAGGAGGGCGGTCTGACCTTTGCGGGCGTGTTTGCCGCGGGCATGGTCGAGCCTGCCTTCGACATGCGGCTGCATTATACATTCTTTGAAGACCGCATTTCCGTCCGTCTGCAGGCGGAAAAGCGCGCATGGGTGGATAACGTACCCCGCCTCGGTTTCGTATTCCGTTTGGACGGGCAGCTGTGCTGCGCCGAATATTTCGGCAGGGGAAAGGCGGAGGCGTACGAGGACAGGCACCTCGCCTGCCCCGTCGGGAAATATACCGACAGCGTCAAAAACATGTACGTTCCCTATGTTCGCCCGCAGGAGAACGGCTCGCACTGCAACAGCCGCTATGTAACGTTGTCCGGCGGGGGCAGCCGCTTCACCGTGCGCAGCGAAGGGGATTTCAGTTTTTGCGTAAGCCCGTACGCGCTCGGCGATTTTAAGCCGCACGCGCACGAAATGCGGTCGTCCGACGACGTGTATCTGTACGTCGATTACCGCATGTGCGGGCTGGGGTCGCATTCCTGCGGGCCTGAATTGCAGGAAAAGTATCAGATCAGGGAAAATACGATCGACTTTGCGTTCGACATACTTCTGTCGTAAACGAGCGCAGAAACAACTTGGAGGTGCGCAAGGTCGCCTTTCTCTGCCCCCCGCCCGCCCGACTGCGGCGGCCGGGTCTGGCTCATCGAGGAAGGGTAAACCGTGCCGGAGGGCGTTTGCCGGAACAGGGTTTGCGCAAATCGACAACTTGAATAAAAAGCAAGGCGGCAAAAAGTTCTTTCTGCCGCCTTATCTATTATTATATATAGTCGGATAAATAAAGGGAAACAGCCGCATGTCTGAAAAATCGGAATTGCAGATTCACGGTCGTTTCTGTACGGTTCGAAGCAAATCCCGTCTGCCCATCGGGGCGCGGGAAAGGTTCCCTTGTATAAAATGTTAATCCGGGCAACGAACGCTACCGGGCATGAGCAAAAGAAAGAGTCGGCTTTTCAGGACGATCGGCTTGCCGCATTTTCAGAAGACCGGCCTTTCGAAAACTTTTTGGTGGAGCCTTTTATAATAAATTCAGAGGAAATTTTGATGTTTTGCGTGAATTCATCGGGGGCAACGATATTCCGAATCAATATTTTGGCTGCCGTTTTTCCCAACAGCAGGGTGTTTTGGTGGATGGAAGTTAACGGAATCGGAAGAAATTTGTCCATAGTGAAAACGGCGGAATACTCGCCGTTGAAACGGCGGGAAAAAGATATTCCTTTGAAACGAAAAAGGGCGGCAGGTATATCGTCGGCGAAGCGGGTATTGCGGAAGCGGGTTGCTGATAATATTTTGCGGAGGATAGATTTGTAATGGAAAAGCAAAAGGAAAGAATAATTGTATTTGCCGGTGATTCCACCACCGATTCCGAAAAACTGAATACGTTTGACCGGTTGGGTACGGGTTATGTAAAACTGGTTCACGACGCGTTGGTTGCCTTCCGGCCGGAGGAAAAGTATTGGGTGGTCAATGCCGGGGTCAGCGGCAACACTTCACGGGATCTGCTTGCCCGCTGGGATGAAGACGTTCTTGCCTGCTCGCCAAATAAAATATTTTGTATGATCGGCGTCAATGATGTCTGGCGCAGGCTCGACCAAACCGGGCGAACCGCAGATCTTGTTTACGAAGACGAATACGAAGAAAATCTCAGCAAAATGGCTGAAAAAAGCAAAGCCGTGAAAGATTTTTGTTTTATGACGCCTTTTTTGATGGAACGGAACTCGCAGGATGAAATGCGCTGTATGGTGCAGAATTATGCACAGATTATGAAGAAGGTCGCACAAAAATACGGAAGGGCGGTGTTGGATATTCAGCAAAAATTTGACGAATTTATGAAGATCCGCTCGGGTCTATCGATCTGCGGCGACAGAGTGCATCCGGGATCGATTGGTTCGTTGATCATCGCGCGCTGTATTTTGCAGAACAAAACCGGATTCTGCGGCGAGGAATAAGGGAACGGGCGTTGCGGGAAAATCCGTTTGACGCGACAAGAAAGACTATTGAAAAAAGGGCGTGCCGCGCAGTTAGGCACGCCCTTTTGTAATCGGAGATGAGCCGATTCGTCCGGGTATGGAGGGAAAATGCGCGTCCGGAAAAGATTTTTTGTTAAAATTGGATGGAATTTTATTAAAAATTGTTTTTAATGTTTACATTGCCGCCCGCAATGTGGTATAATGAAAAAAATAATGCGGAGGCGCGCATATGTTTTCGGCTAAAGTCAAAAGCTATGCCAAAATCAACCTTTCGCTGAATATCGCGGGTACAGCCGGCGGCTATCACCTCATCGACAGCGCTGTTTGCTCGATCGATATTTACGATACCGTTTGCGCGAAACCGCGCCGCGATGCGCTCGTCAATGTATATATGCACGGCAGGGGGAGCGAATCCATCCCGCCTGAAAAAAATAATGCGGTCAAAGCGGGCGAGGCGTTCGTTTCCGCGTTCGGCACGCGCGGAGCGGATATTGAGATCTTTAAGGATATACCCGTCGGCGCAGGACTGGGCGGTTCTTCCGCCGATGCGGCGGGCGTTTTAAACGCGCTCGCCAAATTGTATAAGATCGACGCCCCCGCGGAATTAAAGGCGCTTGCAGACGGTTTGGGCAGCGATACGGGTTATATGCTCCGCGGCGGGTTTGCGCGAATTTCCGGGCGGGGCGAGCGGGTCGAGCCGATTTCTTCGCCGCGGCAGTACAATATGCTCTTGTTTTTGCCCGATTCGCCCGTTTTCACGCCCGCCTGCTATAAAAGATACGACGGATCGCCCGATCCCCTTCGCGCGGATACGGCGCGCTTGTGCGCCGCGCTCGCCGCGGGGGATTTTGCAGGGGTTGCCGCGAACGCATACAATGCGCTCGGGGTTCCCGCGTGCGCGCTCAATCCGGAATGCGCGGCGGCTCTGGCGGCGGCAGGGGCGCTTTCTCCTTCCGCCTGCGCCGTAACCGGGTCGGGCAGCGCCGTGTTCGCTCTGTTCGAAAGCGAGGAGCTTTGCCGCTGGGCGAAGAGCCGGTATCGGGGAAAAATCAAAACGCGCATCGTCAAAACGGTCGAACCGCGGCGGGGCGGAGCATTTCTGCGCAGCCCCTACCGCCTGAACGAAAGCGATACAAAATAACGCCGCTTCGGCGGACGGAGGATATATGGAAGAAAGGAATCTGGAACTGGACGACGACGGAAAAATCAAGCTCCGTAAGCGAAACGAGGGGGATGTTGCAGTGGATCTCCCGGAAGAGGATGACGACGGCATCGTGCTCGACGTTCCCGATCTCAAAGGTTTCGAGGAGGAAAAGGAGGAGGACGACGAGCGGCTTGTGCAGGGCAGCGACGCGTGGGAAGCGGAGCTGCGCCGACGCAAAGCGGAGTCGGAAAAGGTATTCGGAGAGGGAGAAGCGCTCTTTGCCGCCGGCGATTACGACGGCGCGGGCGAGAAATACCTCGACAGCGCCGCCCTGTACGGTGCAAACTGGCGGCCGTGGTTCGGCGTTGTACGCGTGCAGACAAAGGATTTTACCGATTTTGCCGGCATATACGACTGCGAAAACGCTTACGACCGCGCCTTCAAGCGGATGCCGAAGGCGGAACGGGAGGCGCTGGCGGAAAAATATGTTCCGTCGCTTACGGTTCGGGCGGAAGAGTGCGGCAGGGCGCGGGAAAAATTCACCGCCGAAGACGTGCAGCAGCGCGAAGGCGCGCGGGAGAGCATTGAGCGGGCATATGTGGGCGCGCGCAAAGTTCTCATCATCGCCGTCGCGGTCTTCGCTGTATTCCTCGCCGCGGGCTGTATTCTGGCGCCGTTCGTCAACACCGTGCCGGATGTACGGTTTCTCGTTCCGTGCATCGTCTGCTTTGCCCTGGCGGTCGCGTCCGCCGCTTACCTGGCTGTGGTTCTGCGCCGGTTTGTTTCTGCGCGGAAATCGCTGACGCGCAACCGCCGTGCGGGAACAACCGCAGCGGGCGAACAGGCGCGCATCTATGCGGAGGAAGAGGAGCTGATCCGCTCGATCATTGAAGATTTTACGAAATAGGTTCTCGCAATTTGTTTTAAGCTGAAGATGCGCGAGGCTTTCGCTTGCCGGCAAAAGCGAAAACGAGCGCACCGCAATTGCCTATAGCGATTATAAAACAATTTGCCGAGAGTTTGAAGACAACCCCAACGAAAAAGGCGTACCGTTATCGGTATGCCTTTTTGCATTCGGAGTTTTCCTCCGCGGCGCGCTTTATAACTTCTATATGGCGGTGTCCCAATTGCCCCCGTTTTCCCGGGTCGGCTATTACGAAGGCGGCGCGTTTGTCGAGGGAGAAGCCGCCCTCGCCCGCGCGATAACCGAGCTTGTTCCGCCCTTTCTGCGCCCGCTCGCAGAGCTTTTCGCAAGCTATCGCATTTATTAAATGAAAAATTGTCCCCGCGTACAGGCGGGGACTTTCTTTATAAAAATAAAGGAAAAATTTTCCAAAACCATTGAAAAGCCATATAAAATCTGTTATGATAGTGCCGTGCAAGGGGCATACTGATAAAAAGTAACAATCCTCGTTCGGTTTTTGAAAAATTTTTGCGCCCGCGCTTTTTGTCTTCAGATATTTGACAAACGCCGCCCGATTTGATATTATTTTATCGATAAAAAAATATCGATTGCGCGGCGGCGGAAACGCGGCATCGGCTGCGCGGCGCGCACGGGGGACGGGGCATGGGAAACAATAAGGATATTCAGAACGTATCCAAAGCGACGATCGGCAGGCTGCCCGCTTACCACCGCTACCTCAAGGAAAAGGAGGCGGCAGGGGAGAGGACGATTTCCTCCACAGCCATCGCGGAGGAGCTGCACCTGAACGCGGTGCAGGTGCGCAAGGATCTTTCGGTCATCAGTACGGTCGCGGGCAAACCCAAGCTCGGATTCGAGATTGCCGACCTTATCGACGACATCAACCGCATTTTGGGTTACGACAACGTGACGGACGCGGTTCTGGTCGGCGCGGGAGGATTGGGCAGTGCGCTCGCCGGTTACGACGGGTTCAGGCATTACGGGCTGAACATCGTCGCGGTGTTCGATTCCGACCCCGAGCGCATCGATAAAACGGTAAACGGCATCCGCGTGTTCGACGCGGAGCAGATCCGCCACCTCGTGCGGCGGCTGAACGTGCTGATCGGCATCATCTGTGTGCCGAAGGGCGCGGCGCAGCAGGTCGCGGACGAGCTGATCGAGGGCGGCGTGCGCGCGATCTGGAATTTCGCGCCCGTGCATCTGAACGTGCCGGAAAATATTGCAGTTAAAAACGAGGATATGGCGGCGTCGCTCGCGATACTGTCCAAACGCCTCGCGGAAATTTTAAACACTGAAAAATAAAAGAAAGGAGAGGTCAAATGGAGAACGAAAAGATCGTCGACACGGTCGAAGCCCTGATGCAGAAGATCGAGCAGGTTCGCAAGGCGCAGGAGATCTTCGCCACCTATTCGCAGGAGCAGGTGGACAAGATCTTTGCGGCGGCGGCGCTCGCGGCGAACAACCAGCGTATCCCCCTCGCCAAAATGGCGGTCGCGGAGACGGGCATGGGCATCGTGGAGGACAAGGTCATCAAAAACCACTATGCCGCCGAGTATATCTACAACAAGTACAAAAATATGCAGACGGTGGGCGTCATTGAAGAGGATACGGCATTCGGCATCAAAAAGATCGCCGAACCCATCGGCGTCGTGGCGGCGGTCATTCCGACGACCAACCCGACCTCGACTGCCATCTTCAAAACGCTTATCTGCCTGAAAACGCGCAACGGCATCATCATCTCGCCGCACCCCCGCGCCAAGGGCTGCACCATCGCCGCGGCGAAGGTCGTGCTCGAAGCCGCGGTCAAGGCGGGCGCGCCCGAGGGCATCATCGGCTGGATCGACGTTCCCTCCCTCGAAATGACGAACACCCTCATGAAGACGGCGGACATCATCCTCGCCACGGGCGGCCCCGGCATGGTGCGCAGCGCGTACAGCTCGGGCAAACCGGCGCTCGGCGTCGGCGCGGGCAACACCCCCGCCATCATCGACGAAACGGCGGATATTACCGTCGCCGTCAACTCGATCATCCACTCCAAGACCTTCGATAACGGGCTCATCTGCGCGTCCGAGCAGTCGGTCATCGCGGAGGATTCCGTGTACGACGCGGTCAAGGCGGAGTTCGTAAAGCGCGGCTGCTACATCCTCAACGACGAGGAGAAGGACAAGGTCCGCAATACGATGATCATCAACGGCGCTCTGAACGCGAAAATCGTCGGTCAGCGCGCGCCGAAAATTGCGGAGATCTGCGGCTTCACCGTGCCCGACACGGCGAAGATCCTCATCGGCGAGGTGGAGAGCGTGGAGCTGGAAGAGGCGTTCGCGCACGAAAAACTTTCGCCCGTGCTGGCGCTGTACCGCGCGAAAGATTTCGACGAGGCGGTCGCCAAGGCGGAGCGCCTGATTGCGGACGGCGGCTACGGCCACACCTCCTCGCTGTATATCAACCAGATCACCGAAAAGGCGAAGATCGCCAAGTGGCAGGAGGCGATGAAGACCTGCCGCATGCTCATCAACATGCCCTCCTCGCAGGGCGCCATCGGCGACCTGTACAACTTCAAGCTCAACCCTTCGCTCACCCTCGGCTGCGGCTCGTGGGGCGGCAACTCGGTTTCGGAAAACGTCGGCGTAAAGCACCTTCTGAACATCAAAACCTTAGCGGAGAGGAGAGAGAACATGCTGTGGCTCAGATTGCCTGAAAAAGTATATCACAAGAAGGGCTGCCTGCCCGTCGCTCTCGACGAGCTCAAAACCGTCATGGGCAAAAAGAAGGCGTTCATCGTCACCGATAAATTCCTGTACGAGAACAACTATATCAAACCCATCACCGACAAACTGGACGAAATGGGCATCCGCTACACCTGCTTCTACGACGTCGCGCCCGATCCCAACCTCGCCTGCGCGAAGGAAGGCGCGAAGCTGATGACCGAGTTCCAGCCGGATGTGATCATCGCCCTCGGCGGCGGCTCCGCGATGGACGCCGGCAAGATCATGTGGGTTCTCTACGAACATCCCGAAGTGGACTTCATGGATATGGCGATGCGCTTCATGGATATCCGCAAGAGGGTCTATACCTTCCCGAAGATGGGCGAAAAGGCGTATTTCATCGCGGTTCCGACCTCCGCGGGTACCGGTTCCGAGGTCACCCCGTTCGCCGTCATCACCGACGAAACGACGGGCATCAAGTATCCTCTGGCGGACTATGAACTGCTCCCGAAGATGGCGATTATCGACGCGGACTTCATGATGAATATGCCGAAGGGTCTTACCTCCGCTTCCGGTATCGACGCCCTGACGCACGCGCTCGAAGCGTACGCTTCCGTCATGGCGACCCCGTATACCGACGGTCAGGCGCTCGTCGCGGCAAAGACGATCTTCGAGTACCTGCCCCGCGCTTACGAGAACGGCGCGAGCGACCCCGTCGCCCGCGAAAAGATGGCAGACGCCTCCACGATGGCGGGTATCGCATTCGCGAACGCCTTCCTCGGCGTGTGCCATTCCATGGCGCATAAGCTGGGCGCCTTCCATCACCTGCCGCACGGCGTGGCGAACGCATTGATGATTTGCGAGGTCATCCGCTTCAACAGCGCCGAAGTTCCCACCAAGATGGGCACCTTCCCGCAGTATGCGTACCCGCACACCAAGCGCCGCTATGCGGAAGTTGCCGAGTTCCTCGGACTGGGCGGCAAGGACGACGACGCGAAGGTCAAGAACCTCATCAAGGCGATCGAGGAGCTGAAGGCGCGCGTCGGCATCAAAAAGACCATCAAAGACTACGGCGTGGACGAAAAGAACTTCCTCGACCGTTTGGACGAAATGTGCGAACAGGCGTTTGACGACCAGTGCACGGGCGCGAACCCCCGTTACCCGCTCATTTCCGAAATTAAAGAAATGTATCTCAAGTGCTACTACGGCAAATAAGGAGGGAGAAAAATCATGGCGGAAATCATTCAGCAGACGGATAAAAAGACCATCTACCGCGAGGGCAAAACGCTCGTCAAACTGTTCAAGAACAACTACCCGAAGTCGGACGTTCTGAACGAAGCGCTCAACACGGCGCGCGTGGAGGAGGGTACCTCCCTCAACGTACCCGCCGTGCACGAGGTCACCAAGGTCAACGGCGAATGGGCGATCATTCTCGACTACGTCGAAGGCAAAACGCTCCAGCAGCTCATGGACGAGAATCCCGAAAAGGAGGATCAGTATCTGAACGAGTTCGTCGACCTGCAGGTCGAGGTGCTCGGGCAAAAGGTGCCTTTGCTCACGAAGTTGAAGGACAAGATGCACCGCAAGATCTCCGCGACCAAGTTCGATAAGACGACGCGTTACGATCTGCACATCCTGCTCGATTCGCTGCCCGAACACGATAAACTCTGCCACGGCGACTTCAACCCGGGCAACATCATCGTCAGCCCCGACGGGCGCAAGTTCATTATCGACTGGGCGCACGCCACGCAGGGCAACGCCCGCTGCGACGCCGCGCGCACCTACCTCCTGTTCAAGCTGGAAAAGAAGGACGAGCTCGCCGAAAAGTACTTAAAGCTCTTCTGCGAAAAGACGGGCATCGCCAAGCAGTTGGTGCAAAAGGCTCTGCCCATCGTCGCCGCCAGCCAGACCACGAAGGCTGTACCCGAGGAGCAGGCGTTCCTCGAAAAGTGGGTCAACGTTGTCGATTACGAGTAAGAAAATTCACAAAAAATGCGCCGAGCTGTCGGCGCATTTTTTTCGTGAGAAAAGGGAGAAACCTGCCGACAAGGCGGCGGTTTCTCCCTCTTTTTTGCCTTTTTAGGGGCACACATAGTATTTATGGCAAAAAATTCACCCTCTTCCCGTAAGCAAAAGTTTTTGCAAATTGGGTTGCGCTATCGCAAAAGCGCGGTTTTGCTTGCGCGAGTAGTTATGCTCGCGAAAATCTCGGCGAGCTGTCGCCTGCGATTTTCTGCGAATAAAAAGACAACCCGCCGTCGGCGTAAGCCGAACGGCGGGATTTTCTCTCTTTGCGGCATTTTTAAGGGCACGCATATTATAAAATCGCGCGGCTTCACCTTTCCTGCAAAAGCCTTTCGGCAAATTGGGGGAAAAAGGCAAAAGCGCGGTTTTGCCTTTTTCAAGTGATTACTAAAAATTCACCTTCTTCCCGTAAGCCGCAAGTATGCGGCAAATGGAGTGCGCTTTCCGAAAAGCGTGGTTTTCGGACGCGCAGTTGATTATTTTAATTATAAAACCGCAAACTCGCGGAAAATCGCAGCGGAGCGAGATTTTCGTGAATAATAATCGCGCCCTTATTCAGCACAAAAACCGAATTGAAACCGAAACGACGGCGCTCACTCCTCTCCGCGGATCAGAACGTTCGGAATGTACGGCTTCAACAGCTGTTTGAACGTCTGCATCTCCGCGTCCGTGCAGGGGGTAAGTCCGCTTTTCAATACCGTATCGCCGTCGCGGAAGGTCTGCAAAAAGTACCGCTTCGCCCCGCGCAGCCACTGCCCGATGCGGATAAAATCCTCCGCCGCGTGCAGTTCCTTGACGACCGTCGTGCGGAATTCGTACTCGATGCCGCTCTCCATCAAAAATTTCGCGCTCTCCTCGATTTTCGCCATATCGACGGCAACCCCCGCCGTTTTCGCGTAGTTTTTGGGCGAATTTTTGATGTCCATCGCCACAAAATCGATTAGCCCCGCACGGGCGGCCTCCTTCAGCCGCTCGGGGAAGGCTCCGTTCGTGTCCAGCTTCACGCCGTACCCGAGCGCCTTGATCTTGCCGAGCAGTTCGAGCGTCTCCGCGTGTACGAGCGGCTCCCCGCCCGAAACGCACACGCCGTCCAAAATGCCCTTGCGCTTGCGCAAAAAGGCGAACAGCTCCTCCTCGGGTATGTCCTCGCCGCCGCGCCCGTCCAGAATTTCCGAATTCTGGCAGAACGGGCAGCGGAAATTGCACCCGTTTAAGAATATCGTACACGCCACCCGCCCGGGAAAGTCGAGCAGGGTCGTCTTTTGCAGCCCCGAAATGCGCATAAAAATCTCCTCTTTGCGGCGGAAGGGGAGATGCTTTGACCTGCCCGCGCCCCCCGCAGCTTTGTATTCATTATACACCCGCGCGCCGCAAAAGTAAACAATTCGGCGGGCAAAAGCCGACGCGCAAACCCGCCCTTCAAAACAGCGTGCGGCAAAAAACCTTCGGCGATTGCTTCGCCCGCGAAAATCTTCGTCCGCACGCGTTGTAATTATTGACATTACAATAAAAAGGGAATATAATGGTATAAAATATTGCAAAAGGACGAAAAGTTATGAAAATCACCTCCCGCTTTACGGTGGCGGTGCATACGCTGCTCACCATTTATTATTTCGGAGAAAAGAACAAAGTCACCTCGGATTTTATCGCGCAGAGCGTGTGCGTCAACCCCGTCGTTATCCGCCGCACCCTTTTGAGTTTAAAGGCGGCGGGCATGGTCGAAGTGAAGGCGGGCAGCGGCGGCGCGAGCATCGTCAAAGATCTGCAGGACATCACCCTCTACGACGTGTACAGGGCGGTGGACAGCGTGGAAGGGGACTTGTTCCACTTCCACGAGAACCCCAACCCCGCTTGCCCCGTGGGTCGCAACATCCACGCCGTGCTCGATTCGCACCTCTCCGATGCGCAGGCGGCGATGGAAAACGAACTCAAAAAAGTCACCCTCGCCGACCTGACGCGGCAACTTAACCAAAAAATCGTATAATTTCGTCGCGCTTTTGCGGTGCGCCCGCTCTCCTTCCGGAGGGCGGGCAATTTTTTTGCGAAAAATTTTTCAAAAAAGATTGTTGTAACGCTTGACATTACAACAAGAGGGTGCTATACTGTCGTTGTAATCAAAACGATTACAACAAAAAAGTAAAAAACGTTTGGAGGTAAATGGTTTATGAAAAAGGTAGCGGTTGTCTGTGCGGCAGGCAAGGAGGGCAGGCTGTTGGTGGACGAGGCGGTTTCGCGCGGGTACGACGTTACGGGCTTCGTGCGCGGCAGCGACAAGGTCGCAAACCCCAAGGCGAAGACGGTCGTAAAAGATCTGTTCAATCTGACGCGCGAGGATCTCATCGGGTTCGACGCCGTCATCGACGCTTTCGGCGCCTGGACGCCCGAAACGCTTCCCCTGCACAGGACTTCCTTAAAGCACCTTTGCGACGTGTTGAGCGGCACGAAGGTGCGCCTGCTCGTCGTGGGCGGGGCGGGCAGCCTGTACGTCAACCCCGAACACACCGTGCAGGTCAAGGATTTGGAGAGCTTCCCCGCTATGTTCAAGCCGCTGGCAAACAACATGGGCGAAGCGCTCGCGGAACTTCGCACCCGTTCCGACGTGCAATGGACTTATCTTTCCCCCGCAGGCGACTTTGTTGCAGACGGCGAAAGAACGGGCGAATACCTCTTGGGCGGCGAGGAGTATTTCGTCAACGATAGGGGCGAAAGCCGCATCAGCTATGCCGACTACGCCATCGCCATGATCGACGAAATCGAGAACGCGAACAATATTCAGAAGCGCTTTTCCGTCATCGGGAAGTAATGCGCTAGCCCGCAAGGCGGCGGCAGGGGAAAACCCTGCCGTCTTTTTTCCTTTTCGCGGTGGGGCGGGCGGCGGCACAATAAACCGAGCGGAAAGCGGCTCCCGCGTTTTTTTGCCGCGGCGCGCACGTTTTTCCTTGTAAAATATTTCCGTTTATGGTATAATCTCCCGCGAAAAAGGAGAGAGTTTTTATTATTTATGCAATTTCGTAAGTTAGAGCGGGAAGACCTGCCCCGCCTGCTGCCCTATTTTCAGGCGCAGCAGGGGAAAATCGGCAACTATTCGGCGGGGCTGCTGTTCATGTGGGGGCGCTACCTCTCCACGCAGTACTGCGAGGAGGATGGGTGCCTGTTCCTCATCGACCATTATTTCGGGAACAGCTATTTTTACTATCCGCTGTCGAAAGACGGCGACGAAGCCGCCGAAGAGCGCGGCATCGAAAAGATTGAAGCGTACTGCCGCGAAAACGACGTGCGCCTGCATTTCACCAACGTTCCGCGCGAAAAACTGCCTTCGCTCGCGCTGCGCTACGGCGCGGATGTGCATATATCCGACATCCGCCGCTGGCGCGATTACCTGTACGACGCGGAGAGCTTCCGCACATATCCGGGCGGCAAGTACAGCGGTCAGCGCAACCATGTCAACAAATTCAAAAAAACGTATCCCGATTTTGAGTTCTGCACCTACGAGCCGGAGGATCTGCCCGCGGTGGAGGCGTTCTTAAAGGAATATTCCGCGTCGCAGTACGCCAAGGAGGACACCTATGCCGACGAGGAAATGAAGGGCGTGTTCGAAATCCTGCCGCATATCGGTGAGCTGAAAATGTACGCGGGGTATCTGCGCGCCGGCGGGAAGATCGTCGCCTTTTCCGTGGGCGAGCGCTGCGGCGACATGATGATCATTCACATCGAAAAGGCTCTGCGCGGCGTGCAGGGCGCGTATCCGACCATCGCGCAGCTGTTCGCGCAGACCTTCTGCGGCGACGGGGTAAAATACATCAACCGCGAGGACGATTCGGGCGATGCGGGCTTGCGCAAATCAAAACTGCAGTATCTGCCCCTGCGGCTGGTCGATAAGTACAATTTAGCCGTCAAACGGCCCATCGATTCCCTCTCCAAACTGCCCGAGCTGGAAACGGAGCGGCTCGTGTTGAAGGAGGTTGCCGACGAAGACGTGCACGAGTTTGCCCGCCTTGCGCGCGACGACGAGCTTAACCGCTATTGGGGTTACAACTGGCATGACGACGCGCCCGAAACCGCGCCCGATTCGTGGTTTTTGGAGGATATCCGCAACGATTTCAAAAAGAAGAACGAGCTCCCGCTCGGCGTATACTTCGAGGGCGCGCTCGTGGGCGAGGTGGTGCTGTACCGGTTCGGCTACGCGGCGGAGGCGGAGATCGGCATGCGCATCCTGCCCGAACGGCAGGGCAGGGGGTATGCGCGCGAGTCGCTGCTCGGGATGATGGAATACGGATTCTGCAAGCTGGGTCTGGAGCGCATCGAGGCGAAATGCTTCAAGGAAAACACCGTTTCCGCGTACACCCTCAAATCGGCGGGCATGCGCCCCTGCGGCGAGGACGAAACGTACTTTTATTTTTATAAGACGGCGGCGATGTGAAAAAATTCACAAATTTTCTTTTGAGCTGGCAAAAGAAAATTTCGTGAGGAAAGGGAGAAACCTGTCGACAAGGCGGCGGTTTCTCCCTCTTTTTTGCCCTTTTAAGGGCACACATAATTATAAATGGCAAAAAATTCACCCTCTTCCCAAAAGCAAATGTGTTTGCAAACAGGGTTGCGCTGCGCACCTAACGCAGTCAATTTTGCGGAGCGACCGCTTGCGGACATTTAAGCAAAATTGACAAAGTTGCGCGATAACTTTGTTATCGCTATGCGTGGTTTTGCTTGCGCGAGTAATTGTTTCATTCTCGCAATTTGTTTTAAGCTGATAAAACAAATTGCCGAGAGTTTGAGGACAACCCCCAACGAAAAAGACGTACCGACAGCGGTACGTCTTTTTGCGTTCGGAGTTTTCCTCGCCGCGGCATTTTTAAGGGCACACATATTATAAAATGCCGCGGCTTCACCTTTCCTGCAAAAGCCGCAGGTATGCGGCAAATGGAGTGCGCTTTCCGAAAAGCGTGGTTTTCGGACGCGCATTCGTTTATTAAAAATAATAAATCCAAATTCTCACGGAAAACCGCAGGCGGCAGCTCGCCGAGGTTTTCGTGAATTAAGGCGCGGCGCGAGATTTTCGTGAACAAGGTGGCGGAGCCGATTAGTGTATAAATTTTTTCAATCCGGTCAATAAATGGGGTGCAAAACAAAAAAGGCGGTCAAGCAGAGTGAAAAAATTTTGCATAGTTTTCGGTTTACTAATCATAATAATCGTGACGGCAGCGGTGACGGCGGGCAGCGCCGCGGAAACGGAGTACCTGCGCATGCATGTGCGCGCCAATTCCGATTCGGCGGCAGACCAGGCGGTCAAGTACGAGGTCAAGGACGCGATCGTCGACTACCTCATGCCTCTCGCGGCTTCCTGCGAGAGCAAGGAGGAGGCGATGGCGGCGCTGAAAAATGCCATCCCCGCAATCGAGGCGGTGGCGGACGAAGTGCTTGCGGAAAACGGCTTTTCGTACACGGCGCACGCCGAGGTGCGGCGGGAGGAGTTTCCCACCCGCGTGTACGAGGACGTCACGCTCGAGGCGGGCATGTACGACGCGCTCATCGTCGAGCTGGGCACGGGCGAGGGCGCGAACTGGTGGTGCGTGCTGTACCCGCCCATGTGCTTTTCGGGCGAGGCGACGGGCGAAAACATCGTGTTCCGTTCCCGCATCGCCGAAATTATTCGCAGCTTTTTCGCGGACTGAAAGGGCGGAATTTTTCCTCCTTCGTCGCGGAAAACAAATTGTTTTGAAAAAGTGAGGAGGGAAAATGAACAAAATTTTGCGTGTGAGCGCGTTGACGCTCGCATTGATGGCGGTTTTGGCGGCGGCAGTCTTTTTTGCCGTGCAGGCGGCGCGCCCGCACGCCGAAGTCGCTTACGGGCAGGGCATTGAAGCGGCGGCGCTCAAACAGGGCAGCCGCGGCGAGGACGTCAGAACGGTGCAGCAGAAATTAAAGCGCTGGGGCTATTATTCGGGCAGCGTTGACGGAATTTACGGCTCCGCGACCAAAAAGGCGGTCGAGTATTTCCAGCGCAAAAACGGGCTGACGGTCGACGGCATCGTCGGGCAGAAGACGTATGCGGCGCTCGGCATGATGGAACAGGCGGGTCAGTCGGGAGGTCAGAGCGGCGGCTCGAACGGGTATACCAATTCGGATACCTACCTGCTCGCGCGGTGCATCTATGCGGAGGCGCGCGGCGAAAGCTATACGGGGCAGGTCGCCGTCGGGGCGGTCGTTTTGAACCGCGTCGAAAGCGCGCAGTTCCCCAACACCATCGCGGGCGTCATCTATCAGAAGAACGCCTTCACGGCGGTCAACGACGGGCAGATCAATCTCACGCCCGACCAGACGGCGATCAACGCCGCCAAGGACGCGATGAACGGCTGGGATCCGACGAACGGCTGCCTGTACTATTACAACCCCGCCAAGGCTACGAGCGAGTGGATCTTTTCGCGGGAGACGGTCGTCACGATCGGCAAGCATGTGTTCGCGATATAAGGAGGGAGAGGAATGAAAGAGAAAAAGATTTCCAGCGGCGCGGAAAAGGTGGAAGAGATCGCGCGCCGCAATTCGGGCAGGGTAGCGCAGGGCGACGCCGCGAACGGCGGAGCGTTTATATCCGAGGAGCGCATACGCGAGGCGGAACAGGCGGCGGAAGCCGCGCGCGAAGAGGCGCGCGCCGAAAAGCGCATCGCCGCCGCGGAGATGAAGCGCGCCAAAAAGGAAGCGCGCGCCGAGGCAAAACTGGAGAAAAAGAGCGAGCGCGCCGCAAGGGCGGCAGCCGAAGAAGAGGAGCGCCTGCACCGCCGCGCCGCCCGCGCCGAACGCAAGGCGGAAAAGCGGGAAGAGCGCGAACGGCGCGACGACAATCGCGCGCCCGGGTTCGGCGGCTGGCTGGCGGCGGTCGTGTCTCTTTCCGTCGCGGTTCTGGCGCTCGGCGCCATCGTCACGGTCGGGTACTTCGACCTCATGAATACGAAAAGCGAACTTTCGGGCGGGTATCAGAGTTCCGTCTACGAGTTCTCCGAACTGGTCGAAAATATGGACGCAAACCTCGCCAAGGCGCGCATCGCCGACGGCAATTACGAGATGCAGAAGCTCCTCACCGACGTGCTCGTGCAGAGCGAGCTTGCGGAAAAGTGCATCGAGTCCTTCCCCGTCGAGGGGCGGGAGACGGAAAACCTCACCGCCTTCTTCAACCGCACGGGCGACTATTCCAAATCCCTCCTGCACAAGCTGGCGCACGGCGGCAGCCTGACCGCGGAGGAGAAGGAGGTCATCGAGTATATGTATTCGACGACGGAAAAGCTGCGTGCGGCGATGCCCGAGCTCATCGAGAGCGCGCGGCTGGGCAGCATCGAAGAATTGTTCTCCGCGGAGGGGGATTTCTTCAAAAACTTCGGAACGCTGCGCGAGCCGACGGTCGAGGTGCCAAAGAGCATCGAAGACGGCCCCTTCTCGCAGGGCGCGAAGAAGCGCGAGAGCAGGATGCTCGCGTCCGAACAGGCGATCAGCGAGTCGCAGGCGACGGAGCGCGCCAAGGAGCTGTTCGAGGGGTATAAGCCCGCGAACATGCGCCTTGCGGGCAAAACGGAGAACAAGAACTTTTCCCTGTATAACTTCGAGTTCGAGGACGGCAAGGGCAGAACGTACTTTGCGCAGATCACCGAGCGCGGCGGGCATCTCGCCCTGCTCGACAGCTTTGAAGCGTGCAAAAACCACAACTATGATACCGAATCCTGCATCCGCATCGCAGAAAAATTCCTCAAAAAATGCGGCTATGAGGGGTTAAAACCCGTCTGGTCGAGCGAAGCGGGCACCGAATGCACCGTCAACTTTGCCTGTGAGCAGGACGGCGCCGTCATCTATCCCGACATGATCAAGGTCAAAGTCTGTGAGGAAAAGGGCGTCGTCACGGGGCTGGAGGCGCATTCGTATCTGGTGAACCATACCGAACGCAGCATCGGTTCCGCCTCCGTTTCCATGAGCCGCGTCAAAGCGAACGCCGAATCGCGCATGGACGAGGTTCACGGCGTGCGCAAGGCGCTCATCGAGGCAGACGGGCAGGAGCTTCTCACCTACGAAATCGCGGGCGAGTTCGGCGGAAGAACGTACTATGCGTATATCGACGCTAAGACGGGCGAAACGGTTGAGATTTTCGTCGTGGTCGGAACGGACAGGGGCAGGGCAATCCTGTAACATGGCGAAGCCGCCGTCCGGCGGGAAAAGGCGTGCGCGAGCGCGCCTTTTTTGCGTGCGCGCCCGCCGCGGAGAGGGCGGGCGGCGCGTTCCCTTTCCCTGCGGCTTGCGCCGGGCATTGCGCGCCGCGGAAAAATCAGAAAAAAATTGCGAAAAAAGGGCGTTCGTTTGTCAACTTTGGGCGAACGCCCGTCTTTTTAAAAAAAATAGCTTGACGGGCGGCGGGAAAAGTATTAAACTGATTCTGTAAATAAACAGGCGCACCGAGTGCCTTGCGAAGGCAAGGGTAAAAGGGAAACCGGTGAAAATCCGGTGCAACAGCCATTACTGTAAGCGGTTAAACGCTGCGCATACGCCATTGAACGAAAGTTTGAGAAGGCGCGCACAGCCTCGTTGCGAGGCCCGCAAGTCAGGAAACCTGCTCGGAGCGTTGCGGGAACCATTCTTGGGCAAATGAAGAATGCGGCCGACATACCTTTACGAAAGCATGCTCGTAAAAGGCTGCGTCCGCATACCGTTTTGCGGACGCATTTTTGTTGCCATCTTCTCCGTTTATTTGCAAAATTTTATCTCAAAGGGAGAAGCAGACATGAAGAGAAGGCTGGCACTTTTGCTCCTCGCCGTTCTGGCGATGAGTACCGCGCTGTTTTTCGCCGCGTGCAACGACGGGCAGGGAGAGGAAATGCAGGGCGTCACCGTCGCGTACAGCGACCTGACGAGCACGGGCAAGGAAGAGAATACCTATGCAGAATTGTTTTCCATCGAACATTTCAGCGATGCGGAGGGGAACGAATACTCCAAAATCGACGTGTTCGATAAAAACGGAGAACTGAACACTTCCTGGTTTCTTCTTCCCGAAGGCATCGACAGCGTGACGGGCGCGCCCGATTCGGCGTACATGATGACCTGGCAGGACAGGCAGAACATCATGGTCTCCTCCGCCAGCACCATGGCGCTCATCAACGCGATGGGCGCGCTCGACAGGGTTCCCATGACCACTTCCGATACGACCTGGCGCATCCGGGAAATCCAGGACGCCATCGACGGCGGCTCGATCAAAGAAGTCGGCAAATACAGCGCGCCCGACTATGAGCAAATTTTGACGATCGGCTCTGAAAAGAACGTCACGTTTGCGGTATTTTCGACCATGATCGACTATGAACCGGACGTATATGAGCGTCTGACGGAAACGTGCGGGCTTCGCATCATGCGCGACCAGTCCTCCTCCGAGGGGCATCCGCTTGCGCGCACCGAATGGATCAAAATCTACGGCGAGATCTTCGATATGCGCGAAGAGTCGGACGCGGTGTTCGACGAGCAGGTCGAAATCCTCAACGAGACGACCGCAAAAATCAATATCCCCGAAGCGGAGCGCAAAACGGTGCTCATCTTCTATACGACCTCTTCCAAGGATACCTTCTATGTCCGCAACGCGGCGGATTACGTTACGGAGCTGGTCAACCTGGGCGGCGGCAAGCAGGTCACCGCGATCGGCGAAGGCAAGTCGGGCAATACCAAGATGACGCAGGAAGAGTTCATCGAGGCGTGCTCGGAGGCGGACTATGTGCTGTATAACTGGACGAGCGGCGCCTCGGGCGTTGCCGATGAAACGCTGGAAGGGCTGATCGACGCGCGTCTCGGCGATTGGTTCAGGGACTTCAAGGCGTACAAAGAGGGCAACGTGTGGCGCACGTCCAATGATTTTTACCAAAAAATGGATAAGATGGGCGAGATGGTCGCCGACATCTATTCGATGCTGTACGACGAAAACGTATCCGACAATCTCACCTATGTGAACAGACTCAAACAAATAAGATGAAGGAAAAGAGCAAGAGATTGCTGCGGACGGAGATCTGCTTTATCGCGCTTGCCGCCGCGCTGTTCGTTGCGGTCATCCTCAACGTATGGATCGGCAGTGCGGACATCTCCGTTGCAGACGTCTTCAAAATTTTATTTACCGATCAATTCGCGGGTCAGGCGGCGCACACCATCGTGTGGAGCGTCCGCCTGCCGCGCCTGTGCGCCGCCGCGCTTTTGGGCGGCGCTCTCGGCGTTTCGGGGTATTTGATCCAAACGTACTTCCGCAACCCCATCTGCAGCCCGTTCGAGTTGGGTATCTCCTCGGGCGCGAAGATGGTGCTCGCCTTTTTCACCGTCGTCGCCACCAACTTTTTGGGCGGTCTTTCGGGCGTGAGCATGGTCGCGGTGGCGTTTGTCGGCTCCCTCGCCTCGATGGGCGTGGTGCTTTTGTGCGCGGGCAAAACCAAAAACATGGCGATTTTGCTCATCATCGGCATCATGATCGGCTATATCTGCTCGGCGGTGACGGATCTTATCATCACCTTCGCGGAGGAGGAGGAAATCGTCAATCTCACCTTCTGGTCGATGGGCAGTTTTTCGGGCAAGGACTGGAACGACGTGCTCGTCATCGCCTGCTTCGTGCTGGCGTGCTTTGCGGGGACGCTGCTCCTCATCAAACCCATCACCGCCTTCCAGCTGGGCGAGGGGTACGCGCAGAGCATGGGTATGAACGTCAGGCTCTTCCGCGTGCTCATTATCCTGCTGTCCAGCCTGCTGTCGGCGTGCGTGGTCGCGTTCGCAGGCCCCGTGTCCTTCGTCGGCATCGCGGTGCCGCACCTTACCAAGCTGATGTTCAATTCCTCCAAACCCGCCGTCGTTTTGCCCGGCACCTTTTTATTGGGGGCGGTGTTCTGTTTGGTGTGCGACCTCATCGCGCGCACGGTGTTCGCGCCCACGGAGCTCGCCATCGGCACGGTCACGGCGATCTTCGGCGCGCCCGTCGTCATCGCCATGCTCTTGAAGAGCCGGAGGAAGAGCGCATGAACCGCCTTTCCACCCAAAATTTATCCGTCGGCTACAACAAAAAGGTGCTCATCGGCGGCATCGATATCAGCATCGCCCCCGGCGAAGTCGTCTCCCTCATCGGCCCCAACGGCGCGGGCAAATCCACCGTGTTGAAGAGCATCACCCGCCAGCTCGAAAAGCTGGGCGGGGAGATCTACGTCGACGGCGAAAACGCCGCGGCGCTCTCGTACAAGAGCTTTGCCACCCGCTTCTCCGTCGTGCTCACCGAGCGGCTGAAGACGGAGCGCATGACCTGCGAGGAGGTCGTGGAGGCGGGGCGCTACCCGTACACGGGCTTTTTCGGGCGGCTCACGGAGGAGGACAGGCGCATCGTGCGCGAGAGCCTCTCCATGGTCGGCGGGGAACGGCTCGCCGAGCTTCCCTTCGACGCCGTCTCCGACGGTCAGCGCCAGCGCATCCTGCTCGCGCGCGCCATCTGCCAGCAGCCGCAGATCATGGTGCTCGACGAGCCGACTTCCTTTCTGGATATCCGCTATAAAATCGAGCTTTTGAGCATCCTGCGCAGGCTCGCCGCCGAGCGGGGCATGAGCGTGCTTTTATCCCTGCACGAGATCGACCTCGCCGCCAAAATTTCCGATAAGATCGTGTGCGTGGACGGCGACAAAATCTCCGCCGTCGGCGCGCCCGAGGAGATTTTTCAAGGGGATACCATCCGCAGTCTGTACGGCATCGCGCGGGGGGATTACAACCTCCTGTTCGGCAGCGTAGAGCTGGAAAAGCCGCAGGGCGAGCCCCGCGTGTTCGTGCTCGCGGGCGGCGGCAGCGGCATCCCCGCGTATCGCGCTTTGCAGCGGAAAAATATCCCCTTTTCCACGGGCATTCTGTGCGAAAACGACGTCGATTTCCAAGTCGCCCGCTCGCTGGCGGCGGAAATTGTTTCCGTTCCCGCCTTCGCCGTTCTGACGGAGCAGGACGCGGCGCGCGGCGCGGAGGCGATGCTGCGCGCGGGCGCCCTTCTTTCCGTATGCGAGCGATTCGGCGAGGCGAACGGGGCGGCAAAATCGCTCATCGCGCTCGCCGAGGAGAAGAATATCCCCGTGTATACCGACGTTGCGCAGGTACCCGCGGCGCTGACCGAATTTCCCGCGGGGGAAGGCAGTGAGGCTATGGCGCAGAAAGAACGCGCCGCGGAAGGCGCCGCCGGCGCGGCAGGGGAGGAAAAGCATGAAAGGTAATTTTGCGCGCCTCCTTCTCTCGGGCACGCACAGCGGGTGCGGCAAAACGACCATCTTCTGCGCCCTTTTGCAGGCGCTGCAGAACCGCGGCGAGGACGCGGCGGCGTTCAAGTGCGGGCCCGACTACATCGACCCCATGTTTCACCGCTCGGTCATCGGCGCGGCGAGCGGAAATTTAGACAGCTGTTTCTGCGGGCAGTATCTCCCCGCCGTGTTCGCCGATTCGGCGCGGAAGATCAACCTCATCGAGGGCGCGATGGGCTATTATGACGGCATGGGCTTTACGAGCGAGCACGGCGCTTACGAAATCGGCAGGCGCTTAAACGCCCCCGCCGTGCTCGTCGTGGACGGGCGGGGCAGCTCCCTCTCCGTGCTCGCGCAGCTGCAGGGCTTTCTGCATTTCCGCAAGGAGAGCAACATCCGCGGCTTTATCCTCAACCGCGTCTCCCGCCATGTCTACGAGGGTCTGAAAGAGGTCTGGAATGAAGAGTGCGGCGCCGGGCTGTACGGGTATTTCCCCGTTTTGGGCGAGGAACTCACCCTGCAGAGCCGCCACTTGGGTCTCGTCACGGCGGGCGAGGTGGAAAACCTGCGCGAAAAGCTCGCAAAACTCGCCGAAATCGCGGAGGAATGCGTGGACATCGCGGGGCTTTTATCGCTCGCGGCATCCGCGCCCGCGCTCGAATTCGAGCCGCCCGCGCTCCCGCAATTCCCCAAACTGCACATCGCCGTCGCCAAGGACGCGGCGTTCTGCTTCTATTATGCGGAGGAATTGAAGCTGTTCGAAAAGATGGGCGCGCGGCTCTCCTATTTCTCCCCTTTGGAGGACTCCGCCCCGCCCGCAGATGCCGACTGCCTGTACTTCGGCGGCGGCTACCCCGAACTGTACGCGGAAAAGCTGACCGCCAACCAATCCATGTTACAGGCGGTGCGCGCGGCGCACGCGCGGGGCGTTCCCGTCTTTGCCGAGTGCGGCGGATTTCTGTACCTGAACCGCCTTTTGGACGGGCATCCCATGGCCGGCATCTTGGGCGGGGAGAGCGAAAACAAGCATAAACCCGTCCGCTTCGGCTACGTCGAGCTGGAAGCGGGGGAGGATACCCTCGTCGCAGGCAAGGGCGCGCGCCTGCGCGGGCACGAATTTCATTACTACGACTGCACCGAAAACGGCGAGGCGTTCACCGCCCGCCGCAAGGGGAGCGAGTACCGCTGTATCGCGGCGGGGAAAAACCTCGTTGCCGGCTTTCCGCACATCCATTTTTACAGCAATTTGGAGTGCGCGGCAACCTTTTATAAGAACTGTTTGAAGGCAAAGGAGAGCAGAATATGAAGCCGATGGAGATCGAGCAGAGGAGCTTCGAAATCATAACGGGCGAGCTGACCGTGCCGCTGCAGGCGGGCACGGAGGACATCGTCAAGCGGGTCATCCACGCCACCGCCGATTTCGACTATGCGGAAAACCTCGCCTTTTCGCCGAACGCCGTAGCGATTGCGCGGGCGGCGCTTTCGGGCGGGTGCGACGTCGTCACCGACACCGAAATGGCGAAGGCGGGCATCAACAAAAAGATCCTGGCGCAGCTGGGCGGCGAGGCGCACTGCTTCGTGGGCGACGAATCGGTCGCGCGCGAGGCTCTGGAGCGGGGCGTCACCCGCTCGGCGGTCGGCATGGAGCGGGCGGCGCTCCTGCAAAAGCCGTGCATCTTCGCCATCGGCAACGCGCCCACCGCGCTCCTGTCCCTTTTGGACTTGGCGGAGGCGGGGAAGATCAAACCCGCGCTCGTCATCGGCGCGCCCGTCGGGTTCGTGCACGTCGTCGAAAGCAAGGAGCGCCTGATCGCCTCGGGCGTGCCGTACATCGCCGCGCGGGGCAGGAAGGGCGGCTCGAACGTCGCCGCAGCGATCGTCAACGCGCTGCTGTACGGCATCCGCAGATAGGTACGGCAAAGGCGGCAATGCCGCAAAAAGGAGGGAACGGTATGCAGTTTTCGGTCAAACAATACGACGAAGAGGGGAAGGCGCGCGCTTATAAGCGGTGGGATTCCATCGCCAAGCCGCTCAAGGGCATGGGGTTGTTCGAGGACATGGTCGCGCAAATCGAGGGCATGCCCGAGGCGCACGTCGGCGGCAAGCGCTGCGTGCTTACGTTCTGCGCGGATAACGGCGTGGTCGCCGAGGGCGTCACGCAGACGGGCAGCGAGGTCACCGCAACGGTCGCGGGGAATATGGCGGCGGGGGGCGCCACCGTGTGCAAGATGGCGAAGGTCGCGGGGGCGGACGTGTTCCCCGTCGATATCGGCATGCTCCGCCCCGTCGAGGGGGTGCGCGACGTTCACGTTTTGCGCGGAACGGGCAACTTTTTCCGCACCCGCGCCATGTCCCGCGAGGACTGCGAGCGCGCGATTCTGACGGGCGCCTCGCTCGTCAAAGAACTGCACGAAAAGGGATATTCGATGATCGCCACGGGCGAAATGGGCATCGGCAACACCACCACGGCGAGCGCGGTGGCGTGCGCCCTGCTCGGCGCCGAGCCGCGCCTGCTCACCGGCAAGGGCGCGGGGCTGTCCGACGCGGGCTTAAAGCGGAAAATCGAGGTCATCGAGCAGTCGCTCGCGCGGCTTGAACCGGACGCAAACGACGCGATCGACGTCCTCTCCAAGGTCGGAGGATTGGACATCGCGGGCATGTGCGGCGCCTTCATCGGCGGCGCGGAGGCGGGAATCCCCGTCCTCATCGACGGGGTCATCTCGGCGGTTGCGGCGCTGTGCGCCGTCAGCATCTGCCCCGAAAGCAAGAACTACATGCTCGCCAGCCATATGTCGGGCGAGCCGGCGGCGAGGTTCGTATTCGAAAAACTCGGCATGCGCGCGCCCATCTGCGCGAACATGGCTCTGGGCGAGGGCACGGGCGCGGTGGCGCTCATGCCGCTGTTGGACATGGCGTACGCCGTCTACGGCGGGATGCTCGCCTTTGCCGAAGCGGGCATCGAGGAGTACAAGCCGCTGTGATTGCGCTGTTCACGGGCGGGAGCGGCAGCGGCAAGTCGGAAATGGCGGAGTCGTACGCCTGCCGCCTCGCCGCCAAAAAGAAGCCGCTGTACTACTTCGCCACCATGCGCGTGTGGGGTGAAGAGGGTCGCGCGCGGGTGGAAAAGCACCGCCGCCAGCGGGAGGGGAAGGGCTTTGCCACCGTCGAATGCCCCTCCCGCCTGCCCCTCGGCATTGCGGGCGGGGTCATTCTCCTCGAATGCCTGTCCAACCGCCTCGCCAACGCCATGTTCGGGGACAATGAACACGACCCCGTCGGGCGCATCGTATCGGAGCTTGATGCGCTCGCGGAAAAGAACGACCTCGTCGTCGTCACCAACGAAATTTTTTCCGACGGCGCACGCTACGACGCGGAAACGGCGCAATATATCGGAAATCTGGGGCTTCTGAACCAAAAACTCGCGCGGCGGGCGCAGCTCTTTGTCGAGAGCGTGTATTCCATTCCCGTCGTGCACAAGGGAACACTGCAATGAAAGGGGTTTTCAACGGGCTGCTCATCGCCCTGTCCATGTATTCCAAAATCCCCGTGCCGCAGGCGGAGTGGAACGAGCGGAACATGCGCTACGCGCTCTGCTTTTTCCCGCTCGTGGGCGCCGTCATCGGCGGCATCGGCTACGGGCTGTACTATCTCTTCGATTGGCTCGGCATGCCGCCCCTGCTCATCGCGGCGTTCGTCGTGCTCCTCCCCGTGCTCGTCACGGGCGGCATTCATCTGGACGGGTTCTGCGACACGGTGGACGCCATCTCCTCCCGCCAGCCGCGCGAGCGCAAGCTGGAAATTTTAAAGGATTCGCACGCGGGCGCCTTCGCCATCATCTGGTGCGCCGTGTATTTCGTCGCCTACTTTGCGGCGGCGGGTACGCTTACGCTGCAAACGTATGCGGTTTTTGCGCTCGCCTACACCTTCGAGCGGGCTTTCAGCGCCCTCTCGATCATCAATTTCCACTCGGCGAAGGAGGGGCTTGCTTCCACCTTCAAAAACTCGGGCAGCCGCGCGGCGGTCAACGCCGTGTGCGCTCTGTGGCTCCTCGCCGCGGCGGCGGGGTGCATCCTTCTCTCCCCCGTGCTCGGCGCCATCGTCGTCGGGTGCGGCGTCGCGGCGTACTTTCTGTGCGTCGCCGTCATCTTCAAAACGTTCGGCGGCATGTCGGGCGATCTGGCGGGCTGGCTGTTGCAGGTCATCGAGCTGACCATGCTCCTCGCCGCCGCCATCGGAGGTTTTTATCTGTGCTGAAAGAAATTCGGAAGGAGGTGCGCGTATGCTGACGCTCGTCATCGGCGGAAGGGCGCAGGGCAAAACGGAATATCTGCGAGGGCAGTTCGGGCTGAACGCCTCCGAAATCGCCCCCGCGGCGGCGTTTGCGGGCGAGGGTTCGCGCTCCGCGGTCGGCGCGGAGGATAAAGCATGCCCGCGGGCGCTCGTGCATTTAGAGGAGCTCGTCCGTCTGCGCGGCGCAAAGGAAACGCTCGCCGCGCTGGAAGGCTGGCTCTCCGCGGGCGATAAATATATCTGCTGCGACGAGGTCGGTTTGGGCGTCGTGCCGATCGATTTCGCCGAGCGGGAGTTTCGCGACGAGGTGGGCAGAACGCTTTGCGCGCTCGCAAAGCGGGCGGAGCGCGTTTTCCGCGTCATCGCGGGCATCGGGCAGAGGATCAAATGAACAGATTGTATTTCATTCGCCACGGCAAAACGGCGGGCAACGAATTAAAGCGCTACATCGGCCGCACCGACGAGCCCCTCTCGCCCGCGGGCAGGGGAGAGCTTGCGGGCAAAACCGCCCCGCAGGCGGATATCGTCGCAATTTCCCCCCTCCGCCGCTGCCGCGAGAGCGCGCATATTTTGTATCCGCATGCGGCGCCGCTCGTCGTCGATGGTCTGCGCGAGTGCGACTTCGGCGACTTCGAGGGCAAAAACTACCTCGAACTTGCGGGCAATGCCGCGTATCAGGCGTGGATCGATTCGAACGGAACGCTCCCCTTCCCGCACGGGGAGGCGCCGCTCGCCTTCCGCGCCCGCTGCGTGCGGGCGTTTGAAGAATTTGCGGGCGGCTTGCAAGAGGGGCAGAGCGCGGCGCTCGTCGTACACGGCGGCACCATCATGGCGATCTTCGCGGCGCTCGCGCTTCCGAAGAGAGAATTTTACGATTGGCAGATCGAAAACGGGCAGGGTTTTTGCGCCGTATGGGACGGAAAAGCGCTCGCCTTCGAGGGAAAGTTATGGCAGTAACACTGTTGCAGTTTACCTTTTATTCCATACTCATCGGCTTCGTCATCGACCTGTTGGTCGGCGACCCGCGCTGGTTCCCGCACCCCGTCGTCGGCATCGGCAAGCTCATCTCGCTGTTGGAAAAGGGGTTCCGCAGGATATTCCCCAAAACGCCCGCGGGCGAAACGGCGGGCGGCGCCTTTCTGGTCATCTGCGTGTGCATCGTGTCGGCGGGCGTGCCCGCGGGATTGCTTGCGCTGTGCTTCTGGCTCAACCCGTACGCCTACCTCGCCCTCTCCTCGCTCCTGTGCTGGCTCGCTTTGGCGACGCACAGCCTGCGCAAGGAGAGCATGAAGGTGTATAAAAAATTTTGCGAGGGGGATACCGAGGGCGCGCGGTACGCCGTTTCCATGATCGTCGGTCGGGATACGAGCGTGTTGGACGAGGCGGGCATCGCCCGCGCGGCGGTGGAAACGGTCGCCGAAAACACCTCCGACGGCGTCATCGCCCCGCTTTTATACCTCTTTCTGGGCGGCGCGGTCGGCGGATTTTTGTACAAGGCGGTCAACACCATGGATTCCATGGTCGGCTACAAGGAGAACGGCTACCTGTATTTCGGAAAGGTCGCCGCCCGCACAGACGACGTGTTCAACTATATCCCCGCCCGCCTTTCGGCGCTGTTCATGCTTCTCGCGTCCGTCATCCTGCAGTACCGCCCCCGCAACGCGTGGAAAATTTGGCGGCGGGATCGCCGCAACCACGCCTCGCCCAACTCCGCGCAGACGGAGTCGGTGTGCGCGGGCGCCCTGGGCCTGCGGCTGGCGGGGGATGCGATCTACCACGGCGTCCTGCACAAAAAGCCGTACATCGGCGACGCCCTGCGCGAGGTCGAACCGTTCGACATCGTGCGCGCAAACCGCCTGATGGTCTGCACGGTATTCGTCGCGCTCGTTCTTCTTTCGGCGATCGCCGCGCCCCTCCTGTTCTGCGTTCTGTAAGGGAAAAGGGGAACGGCAATTCGGGCGTTTTTTGGCGGCTTTTGGGCTTTTTTGCCCGTATTGCGGCTTTTGGGCTTTTTTGCCCGTATTGCGGCTTTTGGGCTTTTTTGCCCGTATTTTTGTATTTTTCAGGAGTTACCTATGCGCTTTTCGGAGGATAAACACGGCGGCGACCCGCGCGCCGAATACGACTTTTCCGTCAACATCAGCCCCCTCGGCATGAGCGGGGCGGTGTTCGACGCCTGCGTTTCCGCGCTCGGGCGCGCCGACCGCTACCCCGACCCGTACTGCACCGCCCTCCGCGCCGCCCTCTCGGCAAAGGAGGAGGTGCCGGCTGAAAATATCCTCGCGGGCAACGGTGCGGCGGAGCTCATCTATGCCTATGCGGCGGCGCATGCGGGCGAACGGGCGGCGGTGCTTTCGCCCACCTTCTCCGAGTACGCGAACGCCGTGCATGCCTTCGGCGGAAAAGCGGAACACGTCTACGGTTTTTCGGCGGCGGAGAGGGCGGTGCGCGGCGGCGCAAGCACGGTGTTCGTCTGCGCCCCCAACAACCCAGACGGCGGCATGCCTTCGCACAAGGAGATCTTTTCCCTCGCCTGCACCTGCGCGGAATACGGCGCCACTCTCTTTGTCGACGCCTGCTTTTACGACTTTGTCGACGGCCCCGCATTCACTCTGCCCGAGCTTCTCGCCCTGCAAAACGTGCTCGTTCTGCAGGCGCTCACCAAGAGCTGCGCGCTCGCGGGGGTGCGGCTGGGGTATCTGATGGGCGATGCGGCGGCGATCAGAGAAATTTCCGAAAAACTGCAGCCGTGGAACGTATCCTCGCTCGCGCAGGCGGCGGGCGCCTCGGCGGCGGGGGATACGAAATACTTCGAACGTATGCGCGAAATCGTGCGCACCGAGCGCGCGTTTTTGGAGCAAACGCTCCGCCGCGCGGGGTATGCGCCCCGCCCCTCCTGTGCGAACTTTTTGCTGTTCGAGGGGGAGGAAGACCTCGCCGCGCGGCTGAAAGGGCGGGGCATCGCCATCCGCACCTGCACCGACTTTGTCGGGCTTACGCCCGCGGAGGGCAAACAGTATTACCGCATCGGCGTGCGGCCGCACGCGGAGAACGAGGCGCTCGCGGCGGCGCTTTCGGAGGAGAAGAGATGAAAGCAAAACCCATTATGATCCAGGGCACCATGTCCAACGCGGGCAAAAGCCTCACGGCGGCGGCGCTGTGCCGTGCTTTAAAGCAGGAGGGGTACCGCGTTGCGCCCTTCAAATCGCAGAACATGGCGCTCAATTCCTACGTTACGAAGGACGGCTTCGAAATGGGCCGCGCGCAGGTCGTGCAGGCGGAGGCGGCGGGAAAAGAGGCAGACGTGCGCATGAATCCCGTCCTCTTGAAACCCACGACCGACGTCGGCTCGCAGGTCATCGTGCTCGGCAAGTCGGTCGGCAACATGTCCGCGCGCGAATATTTTGCCTATAAAAAACAGCTCTTTCCCGCAATCATGGAGGCATACGAGGGGCTGGCGGCGGAGAACGACGTCATCGTTATCGAGGGCGCGGGCAGCCCCGTCGAACTGAACCTGAACGATAACGACATCGTGAACATGGGTCTCGCGGAAAAGCTCTCCGCCCCCGTTCTGTTGGTGGGGGATATCGACTGCGGCGGCATCTTCGCGCAGCTGTGCGGCACCGTTTCGCTCCTGTCCGACAGGGAACGCGCGCTCGTAAAGGGGCTTCTCGTCAACAAATTCCGCGGCGACGTTTCCCTCTTTGCGGAGGGTGCGAAGATGCTCGAACGGCTCTCGGGCAAGCCCGTCCTCGGCGTCGTTCCCTATTTTTCGCTGGACATCGACGATGAGGACAGCCTCTCCGAGCGGCTTTCTGCCAAGGGCAGGGGCGAGGGGATCGACATCGCCGTCATGCGCCTGCCCAAACTTTCCAATTTCACCGACTTTGCGCCCTTCGAGCGGGCGAAGGGCTGTTCGGTGCGCTACGTTTCCCGCGTTTCCGAGTTCGGCGCGCCCGACCTCGTCATCCTCCCCGGAACGAAAAGTACCATCGAGGACTTGCGGTTTTTGAAGTCGGGCGGGCTCGCCGAGCAGATCGTGGCGGCGGCGCACCGCGGCGTGCCCGTGTTCGGCGTGTGCGGCGGGTTTCAGATGCTCGGCAAAAAGGTCAGCGACCCCTTCGGCTGCGAATGCGGCGGCGAGGAGGCGGGGCTGGGGCTTCTGCCCCTCGAAACGGTGTTCGGCAGGGAAAAGTGCCTGCGCGAAACGCAAGGGGTCATCGGCGGGCTTTCGGGCGTGTTCTCCTGTCTGAACGGGCAGAACTATACGGGTTATGAGATACACATGGGGCAGTCGGGCGAGCACGCGGCGGTCGTGAACAGCGGCTGCGTGTACGGCACCTATGTGCACGGCATCTTCGACGACGCGGGCGTCGCTGCAAAGATGATCGCGGCGCTGGGCGGCGCCCCCGCCGAAAACGAGGACGCGCGCGCCGTCAAGGAACGCAATTACGAGGAGCTGGCGAAGCTGTTCCGCGCGAGCGTCGATATGCAAAAAATCAAGGAGATCATCGAACATGGCATCTGATCCGCAGGCATCGGAAGGATTGGTTCACCTCTATTGCGGCGAGGGCAAGGGCAAAACCACGGCGGCGGTGGGGTTATGCGCCCGCGCCGCGGGCAGCGGCAAAAGGGTGCTGTTCGTGCAGTTTTTCAAGGACGGCACCTCGTCGGAGAACGCCTCCCTGCGCCTGCTGCCGAATGTGCATACGATGCACGAGCCGCGCTATTTCGGACGCGTTTCCAACATGGGAAAAGAGGAGTTCGAGGAATGCAAGCGGGCGTATTCCGCCCTGTTCGCGGCGGCGATTTCCCGCGCCGCCGAAGAAAAATTCGATTTGTTGGTGCTGGACGAGGCGGTTTCCTCCTGCAACCACGGCGTGATCGATGAAGGGGCGCTCCTGCGCTTTTTGAAGAGCCGCCCCGCGCGGCTGGAGGTGGTGCTCACGGGCAGGGAGCCCTCCGCGGCGCTCGTGGAGGCTGCCGATTACGTCACGGAGATGAAGAAGGTCAAGCACCCCTTCGACGCGGGCATCGTCGCCCGCCGCGGCATCGAATTTTAGCGCGGCAGGGGAGATAAATGCCTTTACAATCGGCGGCAAGTGTGCTACACTAATGCGGTGCGGAAAAGGCGGTTTGCCTTTCCCGCGCAAAATTTTCAGAACGGGTGAAACGCATGAAACGTATACTCATGATCGCCACGGGCGGCACGATCGCTTCAAAAGAAACGGCGGAAGGGCTTGCCCCTGCGCTCTCTTCGCAGGAATTGCTCGCCTGTGTACCCGAAGTAGCCAAAGCCTGTTCCGTACAGACGGTGCAGCCGTTCAATCTCGACAGCACGAATGTCCGCGCCGGGCATTGGCTCGACATTGCCCGCATCATTGAAGAAAATTACGACGGGTTTGACGGTTTCGTCGTCACGCACGGCACGGATACGATGGCATACACGGCGGCGGCGCTTTCCTATCTCGTTCAGAACAGCGCCAAACCCATCGTGCTCACCGGTTCGCAGAAGTCCGTCTATTCGCGGGATACCGATGCGCGCAAAAACCTGACGGACGCCTTTCTCTTTTGTGCGGACGACCGCGCGTTCGGCGTGCGCATCGTGTTCGACGGCAGCGTAATCCTCGGCACGCGCGCAAAAAAGACGCGAACGCGCAGCTATAATGCCTTTTCCAGCATCGATTATCCCGCCGTCGCCGTCATGCGCGAAGGCGCGCCCTTCTATTATATCGAATGGGAAAAACCCGCCTCCCCGCCCGTCTTTTACCGCGCCCTGAACGAAAATGTATTCGTTCTGAAGATGATCCCCGGTCTGCGCGCGGATATTTTTGATTATCTCGACGGGCATTGCGACGGGCTTGTGATCGAGTCGTTCGGGGCGGGCGGGCTTCCGAACTACGAAAACGACGCCTTCCGCGCCCGCCTTTCCCGGTTCCTCTCCCTCGGCAAAACGGCGGTTCTCACCACGCAGGTGGAGCGGGAGGGCAGCGCGCTGGATACCTATGCCGTCGGCAGGAAACTCCGCTCCTGCGGCCCTGTGCTCGAGGCGCGGTGCATGACGTTGGAGGCGACCGTGACGAAACTGATGTGGATTCTGTCGTTCGCCAAGGGTAAAGATGCGGAAAAACTCTTTTATACCCCTGTCGAACGGGATATATTTTAAACGGAATAAAAAAGCGCATCGCCCGGTCAAATCAGACCGGGCGATGCGCTTTTTCAACTCGACCCCCGCAGGGCGCGGGGAATGCGCCGGAGATTCGGCGCGGCAATTCAGTTTTCCAGGCTCTCCAGATACAGAGATGCGTTCGTCGCGGCGATGGCGCCGTCGGAAACGGCGGTGGAAACCTGCCGCACCGCCTTCGTGCGGCAATCGCCCGCCACAAATACGCCGGGCGTGCGCGTCTTGCAGCTTTCGTCCGCGACGATGTAGCCCGCCTCGTCCAAATCGGCGACGTTCGCAAACGCACCGTTGTCCGGCACCTGCCCGATCGCCACGAACACCGCGGGGATCTCCTGCCGGCAGAGGTTGCCGTCTTTATCGGTGTATTCGATGGCTTTCAGCTCCTCTTCGCCGATAAAATCGACGACGCTCGTGTCGGGGCGCACCTCGATGTTTTCCTTGGCGCGCACCGCCTTCACGAGGTTCGCGTCCCCGAAAAATTTATCGAAAAGCGTATACATGTACACCTTTTTGCAGTATCCCGAGAGGAGCAGCGCATATTGCAGGGCGGTGTTGGCGTCGCCGACGAGCGCCACCTCCTGCCCCTTATAGAACGGCCCGTCGCACACGGCGCAGTAGTAGACGCCCTTGCCGACCAGATCTTCGCGCCCGTGCTTGGTTTTCAGGTGTTTGTGCTTCACGCCCGCGGCGATGATCACGCTCCTGCCCTCGTACTGCCCGTATTCGGTGTGTACGAGAAAGTCGCCCTCCGCCTTCTTTTCGATGCGAACCGCCTTTTCGATCTCCACCTCCGCGCCCAGCGCGTCGATCTGTTCGTACAGGTTGTCCGCAAATGCCTCGCCGCTGATCTCCTTGATGGAGGGGAAGTTCTCCAGGCGGGGTGACGTGGCGATCTGCCCGCCCAGGCTCTCTCCTTCCAGAACCAGCACCTTTTTTCCGTTCCGCAAAGCGTAGAGCGCGGAGGTCATGCCTGCCGCGCCCGCGCCGATGATGATGATGTCGTACATATCAGCCGATGCTCTCGATGTATCTGCGAATTTCGCTCGCGTTGTCGTACGTCTTGAACCCGTCGCCGTCGGGTACCAGCAGGGAAGGCGCCTTCTTCACGCCGTACTTGCGCGTCACCGCCGCATCCTGCTCGGCGTTGACGATTTTGTATTTCACGCCCGCCTTGTCGAGCATCATCTTGCTCGTCTTGCAGTTGGGGCATCCGTCGCGCGTGAACAGCACGGGGCCGTCCAGCGCGGGCGACGCCGCTTCGGCGCACGCTTCCGCGTGCAGGGCGTGCGAGTGTTTGAGGGTGGAGTGCGCAATGTCGTACACCTTCCTGTCCTTGAACTCCTGCGCCTTGCCGTCGTTCCAGTTCTGTACGGGGCGGTAATAGCCGGTGATGCGGCTGTACACCTCCGTCTTTGCGCCGCAGTGCGGGCAGGTGAACTGTTCGCCCGCAAGATACCCGTGCTCCTTGCAGATGGAATAGGTGGGCGAAAGGGTGTAGTAGGGCAGCTTGTAGTTGTCCGCGATCTTCTTGACGAGCGAAGCCGCCGCCTTCCAGTCGGGCAGCTTTTCGCCGAGGAAGGCGTGGAACACCGTGCCCGATGTGTACAAAGTCTGCAGATCGTCCTGGATGTCCAGCGCGTCGAACACGTCCTCGGTGTAGCCGACGGGCAGGTGCGAGCTGTTCGTGTAGTAGGGGGTGCCGTTCTCGTTGGCGGTGATGATGTCGGGGAACTGCTCCTTGTCGTGCTTTGCAAAGCGGTAGGTCGTCGATTCGGCGGGCGTCGCTTCGAGGTTGTACAGGTCGCCGTACTGCTCCTGGTAGTCGGAGAGCCGCTCGCGCATATGGTTGAGCACGCGCTTTGTGAACTCCTGCGCCTCGGGGTGCGTCATGTCTTTGCCGATCCACTTCGCGTTGAGCGCCGCCTCGTTCATGCCGACGAGTCCGATGGTGGAGAAGTGGTTGGCAAACGTGCCGAGGTACCGCTTGGTGTAGGGGTACAGCCCCTCGTCGAGCAGTTTTGTGATGACCGTGCGCTTGGTTTTGAGGGAGCGCGCGGAGATGTCCATCAGCCTGTCGAGGCGGCGCATGAACTCCGCTTCGTCCTTCGACTGGTAGGCGATGCGCGGCATGTTGATGGTCACGACGCCGACGGAACCCGTCGATTCGCCGCTGCCGAAATACCCGCCCGACTTCTTGCGCAGCTCGCGCAAATCGAGGCGCAGGCGGCAGCACATGCTGCGGATGTCGCTCGGCTCCATGTCCGAATTGACGTAGTTGGAAAAGTAGGGGGTGCCGTACTTGGAGGTCATCTCAAACAGCAGGCGGTTGTTTTCGCTGTCCGCCCAGTTGAAATCTCTGGTAATGGAATAGGTGGGGATGGGGTACTGGAAGCCGCGGCCGTTCGCGTCGCCCTCGATCATCACCTCGATGAACGCCTTGTTCACCATGTCCATTTCCTTCTGGCAGTCCTTGTATTTGAAGTTCTGCGGCTTGCCGCCCACGATCGCGGGCAGCTCGGCGAGGTCGTTCGGCACCGTCCAATCGAGCGTGATGTTGGAGAACGGCGCCTGCGTGCCCCAGCGGCTGGGGGTGTTCACGCCGTAGATAAAGCTCTCGATGCATTTTTTGACCTGCTCGTAGTCGAGGTTGTCCGTCTTTACGAAGGGCGCAAGGTAGGTATCGAAGGAGCTGAACGCCTGCGCGCCCGCCCACTCGTTCTGCATGATACCGAGGAAGTTGACCATCTGGTTGCACAGCGTCGCGAGGTGCTTGGCGGGGGCGGAGGTGATCTTGCCCGAAATGCCGCCGAGTCCCTCCTGGATGAGCTGCTTCAAAGACCAGCCCGCGCAGTAGCCCGTCAGCATGGAGAGATCGTGGATATGGATCTCCGCATTGCGGTGCGCGTTCGCCACTTCTTCGTCGTAGATCTCCGAAAGCCAGTAGTTTGCGGTGATGGCTCCGCTGTTGGAGAGGATGAGTCCGCCCACCGAATAGGTCACGGTCGAATTCTCCTTCACGCGCCAGTCGGTCGCCTTCACATAGCTGTTCACGAGCGCCTTATAGTCGAGCATGGTCGAGTTCATGTTGCGGATCTTTTCGCGCTGCTTGCGGTAGAGAATGTAGCACTTCGCCACGTCCGCATACCCCGCCTCGGAGAGCACCGATTCCACGCTGTCCTGAATGTCCTCCACGGCGACTTTGCCGTCCTTGATCTTCGGCTCGAAGTCCGCCGTCACTTTCAGCGCGAGCATATCGATGATGCTCGGGTGGTACTGCTTCTGCACCGCGTCGAACGCCTTCGTGATGGCTACGGCGATCTTTTTGATGTCGAATTCCGCGATCTGTCCGTCGCGCTTGATGACCTGATACATACTCCTCTCCTTTTCCGCCCTTATCGGTCTGTTTTGCCAAATCCTCGGGGTCGCTTATTTTTCGGTAGGGTTTTATTATAGCACCTGTATTTGCGTTTGTCAATATCTTGGGGCAATTATTTTTCGTGAAACACAATATCTTGTATGTTCCACAATTATCGACATTTTTCGCGGAATCGTTCGGCAGGAATGGCTGCGGCGTTTTTTCCGTTCGCTTGCAACGCGTTCCGTTTTATGGTACAATACTATATAAGGAGAAAAAGGTATGTCTGAAAAAAAGAGCAAAAAGGGGCGCATCGCCCTGTGCATCGTCGGGGCGGTCGTGCTCGCCCTCGGCATTTTTCTGATCGTGTGGTACTGCGGCGCAACCTACCCGCAGTTCTATGCGCTCGCGCGGCAGGAGTTCGCCATTCCGGGGCTTTCCGAAGGCGTCTGCCCGCAGGGGCTCACCGCCCTGCCCGAAAACGAGAAAGGGTATACCTTTGCGATGAGCGGGTATATGTCCGAAGGCGCTTCGCGCGTGTATCTTATCGACGAGGAAAACGGGCAAAGCGGTAAGTTTATAACCTTGTCGAAAGGCGGAAAGGCGGACGAATCGCATTTCGGCGGCGTCGCCTGTTCGGATAGCTTTTTATATGTGGCGTGCGGGGACGAAATCGCGCGCCTGCCCTTGGAAAAGGTTTTTGCAACGGAAAACGGCGGCGCCGTCGAGGCGGATTATTTCCCCGCGGGGCTGAACGTCGCGTTTTGTCAATACAGCGATACCGAAAATATTCTGTACGTCGGCGAGTTTTACCGCCCCGGCAATTACGAAACGCCCGCAAGCCATCACATGGAAACGGCGGACGGGTCGATGAATTACGGCGTCGTATATGCCTACGCGGTAGACGCATCGGGCGCGCCCGCGGACGAGCCGAGCTATGCGGTTTCCGTGCGCGAGCAGGTGCAGGGCATCGCCGTGTACGAGGGCGGCATCGCGCTCTCCTGCTCCTACGGTCTGCCCGATTCGACGATCTGGGTGTACGAAAATATTTTGGGCGGGGAAACGGATAAAACGCTCGACGTCGACGGCACGGGCGTGCCGCTGTACATACTCGATTCGTCCAACCTCAAAACTACGATAACCGCTCCCTGCATGAGCGAGGAGATCGCAGTAAAAGACGGGCGGCTGTATATTTTATTCGAGTCGCTGAGCAACAAATATAAACTGTTCACGCGCACGCGCATGTCGCACGTTCAGTCGGTCGCGCTTGAAGATCTGAATGCCGCATGAAGGATTTTGCCGCAAGCCGGCATCGGCGGCGAAAGGGGAGGGAGCGGAATTGTATTCCGCTCCCTCCCTCAATTTTTAAAGCTCCTTGCGCCCGAGCAGATAATCGAGCGAAACGTCGAACAGGTCGGCGATCGCCACAAAGTTTTTCAGCGTCGGCAGCGCTACGCCCCGTTCGTACGCCTGGTACGATTGGTAGGCGATGCCCAGCTTCTGCGCAACGTCCTGTTGTGTGCAGCCGCTGGACTGCCGTAATCCCCGCAAAATTTTCGGAAATTCTCCGAATTCATTCATACTGCCGCCTCCATTGGTTGACATTATACAGTTTATAGCTGTATAATATAAAAAATACAGTTTATAACTGTATACTGCCCGCCTCCCTTTGGAGGAGGGGCTTCTTTTTTCTGCGATTTTGCGGCGGAAATTGACAAAGCGGCGGCTGTATGTTACAATAAAACAGAATAAAGGTTCTGCAGCGCGGCTGACGCCCGTGCCGCTTTCCGCAATGCGCAGCCGGCTGTGCCGCGCTGCCGTGTTCTGCGGCAAAAGAGGGGATGCCATGGATTTTTCGTCCGAAAAATATCAAACGCTGAAAAACGGGGCGCGGCTGGTTTCCTTCCGCGCGCCGCAGCTGAATACGGTCGCTTTTTCCGTCGTCCTGCCCTTCGTGCCCGAGGCGACGCCCGGGGTATACCACCTCGTTGAGCATATGTTCTTCGAGCGGGCGGGCGAGCGCCGCGCGCCCGAAATCAATGCCGAAATGACCTCGCGCGGCTCCGAAATCAACGGCTACACCGCCGTCAATTATATGTGTTTCAGCTTCTGCTGCCGCAGGGAGGTGTTTCTGCCCCAGCTTCGGCTTCTGCACTCCATGCTCACCCAAACGGACTACGAGCGGGAGGATTTTGACAGGGTTCTCCCCGTCATCCGCAACGAGATCTTCGAAAACGCCTTCTACGACGGCCGCGCGGGGGATATTTTGCGCGAGCTGTGGTTCGATTCCCGCTACATCAACTCCATCCTCGGCAGCTGGCACGTTCTGGAGGGGCTTGACATCGCCGAGGTGAACGAGGTGCGCGCAAAACTTTTGTCCAAGGAAATGTGCCTGTTTCTGGCGGGCGCCTATTCGGAGGAGGACGAGCGCGCCGTCGAACAGACCTTCGGCGAGATACCCCTCTGCCCGCTCGAGCGCACGCCCGCGCGCGAGGAGGAAAAGGAGACGCGCGAGTACAACAAGTGCGGCAGGGGACGGGAATTGCAGGTGCTCGTCACCTACCACGTCGAGCGGGCAAGTAAGGAACTCAAACTCGCGGCGCACTGGCTGCGCAGCGGGTTGTTCGACGGGCTGGACGCCGCCTTCTTCCGTTTTTTCGACGAAAGGGGGTTCCAGTTTTATTCGGTGGACGGCAACTACGCCGTGCGCGGCGACGAGCTCGTCTTTTCCTACCTCATGCACATCGAAAAGAAGGACAAAAGGGCGATCGAATACCTCATCGACGAGTTCGAGGAGGCGGCGGAAAAGACGGATTTCCTCGCCCTCGTCAAGCCGTATTTATACGATAACCTCGTGTTTTTATTCGACAATCCCGAGCGGCTGTGCGCGCACTACGTCGACGCGTGGGCGGATCTGTCCGCGCCGCTCACCCTGCGCGAGGAGGCGGAAATCGGCGCAAAGTTCACCAACGAGGCGCTCGCCAAATGCTGGCGCAAAATTTACACTTCCCTGCGCCGCATCTTCTTTATCGGCAGATAAAATTATCCCCGCCGCCCGATTTCGGGTTGCGGGGATTTGTTGTAATGGGAAGCGCACGGATATCCGCAGGAGCAAGAGTGGATTTGCCGAAATTTACTGCTGCTGCGGTATGGGCGGCGCGGCCTCCCGCCTTTTCAATATCTTCGGGAATACGATCAAAAAGACGACGGTGCTCAGAATCGCGGAAAAGATGTCCGCCGCAGGCTCTGCGTAGAACACCGCCTGCGCGCCCCAAAAGACGGGCAGTACGATGAGGCAGCCGAGGAAAACGACGAGCTTGCGCGTCAGAGAAAGGGTGATGGCATACTGCGGCTGCCCCAATGCGGTCAGCCCGTCTACGAACGCGTACTGGAAGGAGAGGGGGATCACGCCGAGCATGAACACCCGAATCCCCCAAACGCTGCGCTCGGCGATCTCCGCGTTCGAGGTGAACAGCGAAACGAAGGGGCCCGCCGCGAACAGGGACAGAACGGTCATCGCCGTCGTAAACAGCAGGCACAGCCCCACGATGTACTTTTCCGCCTTTTTGATGAGCGCCGTATTCTTCGCCCCGTAGTTGTAGCTGATGACAGGCTGCGAGCCGGTGCTGATGCCCATCATCGGCATGGTGATGAGCTGGAAAAACGCCTGCACCACCGTCGAAACGGTAATCCATAGATCGCCCTCCATTCCTCCGCGCGCCTGCAGGATCGCGTTGGAAACGATGATGATGGCGCTGTCCGTCGCCATGATGAGGAAGGGGGATATGCCGAGCCTGACGATCTTCCCGATGAGCTTAAAGTCGCATTTGCCGAGGGATAAGCGTATCTTTGTGTTCTTCCACAGCAGAAAGGTCACGACGAACGCGAAGGATAAAAACTGCGACAGGACGGTCGCCAAAGCCGCGCCCGCCACGTCCATGCGGAATACAAAGATAAACAGCGGGTCGAGCGCGATGTTCGCCGCCGCGCCGATGACGGTGGTCAGCATTCCCATGCCCGAATACCCCTGCGCGGTGATGTACTGGTTCAGCCCCGTCGCAGTAATGGAAAAAACCGCCCCCGCCGCGTAGATGAGAAGGTACTGCTTCGCGTAGGCGTAGGTCGTTTCGCTCGCGCCGAAGGTCATCAGGAGCGGGCGTTCCAGCGCGAACACGAGCGCCGTCACGATGAGCGCGAGGGCAACGAGCGAATAGAGGGCGTTGGTGAGTATCCTTTTGGAATTGTCCTCCCGCCCCTCGCCGAGCGCCATGGCAAACAGCGGCGCGCCGCCCGTGCCGATGAGAAAGGCGAAGGAGGAGATGAGCGTCGTAATCGGCGCGCATACCCCCACGGCGGCGAGCGCCGTGTCGCCGATGCCCGCGATGTTGCCGACGTACATGCGGTCGACGATGGAATACAAAACGTTGATAAACTGCGCGATCATCGCGGGGATCACGAGTTTTAAAACGGTGGGCAGCACCCGCGGGCTGCCTAAATCGAGCGCCTTCATCCGTACTCTCTCCGAAAGCGAAATTCGTTACAATTTTGCGTGCCCGCCTATCATAGCAATTTGCGCGGAAAATGTCAATGCTTCTCCGTCCGCCGCGGCAGAAAATTTTGCGTTTTGCCGCACTTTTTATTGGATATTTGCGCCGATATGGTGTATAATAGCGGAAAATCATACGGAGAACGATATGGATAAAACGAACGCCATGCGCCTTTTAGACGCGAAAAAGATACCCTATACCCCCTTTACCTATCCGCCCGAAATCACCGACGGCATGCTCGTAGCCGAGCAGCTTGGCGAAGACGTGCGCCGCGTGTTCAAAACGCTGGTAACGGTGTCGGATAAGGGGGAACATTTCGTATTCTGCGTACCCGTGTGCGCCTCGCTCGATTTAAAGATGGCGGCAAAGGCGGCGGGCGCCAAGTCGGTCGCTATGATCAAGCAGAAGGAACTCGAACCGCTCACAGGCTATATCCACGGCGGCTGCTCGCCCGTGGGCATGAAAAAGCGCTTCCGCACCTTTATCGACGAAAGCGCGCAGGGTTACGAGGAAATTTACGTCAGCGCGGGCAGGGTAGGGCATCAGATGCGCCTCTCGCCGCAGAGCCTGGCGGCGTTCGTCGGCGCGAGGTTCGCGCCGCTTGCATCGGGCGAACAGGAATAGAGAAACAGCGTTAAAAAAGGCGCACCCGTGCGGGTGCGCCTTTGCGCTATGATTTTTGTATACGTTTTGCAAAAATGTGCGCTTTTCAGCAGTTCTGCATGGCAAACCGCGCCGCGCCGACCAGACCCGCGTCGTTGCCGAGCCGGGCAACCGTCAAAAGCACGGGCGCGTACTTCGTTCCGCCGTACAGCAGGCGGTTGACCTTGCGGCGCAGGGGAACGAGCAGGGTGTCCCCCTCCGCGCAAACGCCGCCGCCCAGAACGACCGCATCGGGGCGGAAGATGTTCGCCAGGTTCGCAATGCCCTCCGCGAGGTAGGTTATGTAGTTTTTGACGACTTTTTCCGCCGTCTTGTCGCCCGCGCGCATGCCGTCGAACGCCGTTTTGCCGTTCACGTCCTCCGGGTTCGGGCAGATCTCCCAAAGTTTCGACGTTTTATCCTTCGCCATGGCGTTCCGCGTCTGGCGGATAAGTGCCGTCGCGGAGGCGTACGCCTCGAAGCAGCCCCTGCGCCCGCAGGTGCATTTTTCGCCGCCCATGCGGATGACCATATGCCCGATCTCTGCTCCCGCCGAGCGGTTCCCTTCGAACAGAACGTTGTCGAGGATGATGCCGCCGCCCACGCCCGTGCCGAGGGTGATGAACACGCTGCTCGGGTAGCTTTTCGCCGCACCGGCAAAGCTCTCGCCCAGCGCCGCCGCGTTCGCGTCGTTGGTCGCAAATACGGGGATGCCGAGATGTTTTTTCAGCTCTGCCCCGAGCGGCACCTTTTCCCAGCGGATGTTGTTGCTGTACACGATGATGCCGTTTTTGCTGTCGATGGTGCCGGGCGAACCAACGCCCGCCGCCTTCACGTCGGCAGGGGAAATGCCCGCTTTCTTCGCGAGATCCAAAACAAGCTGCGCCATATCCGCGGCGATCTCCGCGTACGGCCGCTCCTTGCCCGTCGGTATCTTATCCTTGACGAGGATGTTGCCTTCCTCGTCCACGATGCCGCCCTTTACGAACGTGCCGCCCAAGTCGATGCCCGCATAGTAGTTCATTTTCCTGCCCTCCGTTTATTTATTCTCCGGCTCGTCCGCCAGAATGATTTTTGCTTTGCCTGCAAAGGCAAACGCCTCTCCGCAGGGAATAAAAAAGCTGTCGCCCGCTTTGAACGGCTCGCCGTCCGCCGTCCCTTCGCCCGAAAGCACGCTCGCCGCCGTAAAGGAATGCGCGTTCTTCGCGGCATAGGTTCCGTCCAGGCACAGCTCGCGGCAGCGGAAATATTCGCATTCGGTCAGGTGCCGCACCGTGCCGCCCCCGACCGGCTCGGGCGCGCCGCTGCCCGTTTCGTCCTTAAACTTTTTGAAGTTGATTACGTCCATCGCCTTTTCGACGTGCAGGGGGCGCAGCTTGCCGTCCGCGCCGCGGCGGTTATAGTCGTACACGCGGTAGGTCACGTTGCTGCTCTGCTGAATTTCGCAGATCACGCACCCCGCGCCGATGGCGTGTACCGTGCCCGCCTTGATGAGGAAGCAGTCTCCCGCCTTCACGGGGATAAAGTTCAGGCACTCTTCCACGCTCCCGTCCTTTACCTTGGAAAGGAACGCCGCCTTGTCCACGTCCTCTTTGAACCCGCAGTAGATGCCCGCGCCCTCGTCGGCGCCGACGATGTACCACATCTCCGTCTTTCCGTTGTCCCCCTCCACGCGGCGGGCGTACTCGTCATTCGGGTGTACCTGCACGGAGAGGTTCTGCGCCGCGTCGATGAACTTGACGAGGATGGGGAAGGCGCTCTTCTCTGCGTCGACCGCCGCGGGATTTTCCGCGATGTACGCGGCGAGCGTTTTGCCGTCGGGGCAGAGGCTGGGGCCGTCGGGGTGAACCGAAACTTCCCAGCTTTCGCTGATCTTTTTGCCGCCGTTGTCGCGGCCGAACATGTCCTTGAGTTTGTATCCGCCCCAAATATAGTCTTTGAGCGCGGGGGTAAGACGAAACATAACAGCTCCTCCCCGTTTTTCCGTAAAAAAGACTGCGTATGCTGAAATTATACCACACAATCGCGCAATATGCAATAAAATCGAGGTTTTTGCCCCGCCGAAAAAATCGCGCGATTTCTTCTCCCGCAAAAACTTGCTTTTTTGCGCGGTATTGGGTACAATAATGGGGAATATTCCCGTCCAATGTTTTTGGCAATGGCAGAAAGAGATGAATAAAGTTTATAAAAAAGAGATCGCGCTCGGAATCCGACCCTTCGTTTACGCGCTGCTGGGTACGCTTGTCGGCGTCGCCGTCGGCGCGGCTGGCGGGCTGTTCGGCGCGGGCATCGATTTTTTCAGCGGCTTCGGAATGCGGCATTTCGAACTGTATGTCTGGTTTTTGCCCGCTGTCGGAGTTCTGACCGCTTTTATGCTCCGTAAATGGGGCGACCCGAATACGGGCATGCGCGCCGTGTTCGAAGCCAGCCGCGGCGAACGCGACCGCTTCGAGCTGCGCAGCGCCGTCTTTCAGTATGCGGGCGCATGGACGGCGCACCTCTTCTGCGCGAGTGTGGGCAGGGAGGGCGCGGGCATCCAGATCGGCGCCGCCATCGGCTGCAACATCGGGCGGCGCATCCCCATCAGAAATGCGGATAAAATTCTCCTCGTCGCGGGCATGGCGGCGGGATTTTCCGCTCTGTTCGGCACGCCCGCCGCGGCGCTGTTCTTCGCGCTCGAAGTCACCGTCGTGGGCGGCTTGCACCTGCGCGCGCTCATCGCCTCCGCGTTCGCATCGTACGCCTCCTATTTCGTTTCGCGGCTGTGCCTGCCGGCACACTTTTCTGCGGAATTCGTGCTTGCGGCGCCGCTCAGTCTTTCGTTGGCATGCCGCCTGTTCGCGTTCGGCGCGCTGTGCGGACTGGCGGGATTCGTGTTTTGCCTGCTGCGCAAATACATCGCCGCATTTTTCCTTGCGTCCGTTAGGAACGAGTACGTCCGCGCCTTTTTTGCCGCCGTGCTGCTCGCCTGCCTGTTGTTCCTCTCGGGCGGCCGCTATTCGGGGTTGGGTACCAACCTCATTGGGTCTGCCGTTTCGGGCGGAGAAGTGTACTGGTACGACTGGATTGTAAAAATGCTCTTTACCGCCGCGTTTCTCTCCGTCGGATTTCTGGGCGGCGAAGTGACAACTCTGTTCGCGGCGGGTGCCTGCCTCGGCGCGGCGGCGGGGGAACTGCTCGGCATACCCGCGCAGGCGGCGGCGTGCCTGGGGTATGCCGCCGTGTTCGGCGCGGCGACCAATACCGTCATCGCGCCCGTCGTCCTCGGCTGCGAACTGTTCGGCGGCGCGTCTTTGCCGTATATGGCGGTCGTCTGCGTGGCGGCGTATCTTTTCAACTTCGGGAAATCCGTCTATAACCAAAAGGTTCGCGAGGATATTGCCGCAAAAATTATCCATCGTCTGTATAAAAAACGTCCGCTCGAACTGCCCAGGCGTCTATATTGAACGGATTGCCTGTTTTGCCCTGCGAGGGTCGCCGAAAAAGAGGTCGCCATGCGCCTGTATCTTCCTGAAAACTGCAAAAACAAGCGCGTCTGCGTCGCCCTGTCGGGCGGCGGCGATTCGGTCGCCCTTTTGTACGCGCTCAAAGAGAAGGCGGGGGAGTGGAACATGCCGCTTTCGGCGGTCAACGTCGAGCACGGCATCCGCGGCGAAAGTTCGCGCGCCGATACCGAATTCGTCAAAAAACTGTGCTGTAAAGAAAATATCCCGCTTACCTGCTATTCGGAAGATGTGCCCCGCCTCGCCGAAGAGTGGGGCATGGGCGCGGAGGCGGCGGCGCGCGCCGTCCGCTACCGCATTTTTCTGGATATTCTGCGGCAGGATAAGGCGGACTATATCGCCACCGCCCACCACGCGGGCGACAATGCGGAGAGCGTTCTCTTCAATTTATTCCGCGGCAGCGCGCTCACGGGCGCGGGCGGCATCCGCGGATTTGTAAACGCCCGGGAGCTTGCGGCGGCAATTTCGCCCGAAACGTGCGCCGAAGACGAAAAAGTTTTGCGCGGCAAGGGCATCGTCCGCCCGTTTTTGGGCGTTCCGAAATCGGAAATCCTCGCCTATCTGCGCGAAAACGAGCTCGAATGGCGGGAGGACGAGAGCAACGCCGACCCCGCCTACACCCGCAACTTTCTGCGGCGGGAGGTGCTTGCGCCCGCGCGGGAACGCTTCCCCGCGCTCGATCAGGCGCTGTACAATTTTTCCCGCGCCGCCCGCGAGGACGACGAGTTCCTGTACACATCGGCGGAAGAACATTTTACGGCGGGCGAGGTGTGCTTTGTTTCGGAAAACGCGCCCAAGCCGCTGTTTTTGCGCGCCTGCCTGCTTGCCCTGCGGCATTTCGGCGTGGAAAAGGACTATACGTTTGAAAATCTGAACGACGTATATGCGCTTCTGCACAGCGAAAACGGCAAGGCGGTCGATCTGCCGCAGGGTATCGTCGCCCGCCGCGAGTACGGAAAGATTGCGCTGTATAAGCCCGAAAAAAAGGCGGAAACGGCGGAAACGCCCTTCGGCGAGGGAATCTTCGATTTCGGTTTCTGCAATGTGCAGATTTTGAAGGGCGCGTTTTCCGTGGTCGGGGAGTTCCGGACATCCCGCCGCCAGCTGGTGCTGGACGGAGACAAGCTCCCCGAAGGCTGCGTTTTGCGTACCCGAAAAGAGGGGGACGTATTCCAAAAATTCGGCTCCGGCACGAAAAAACTGAAGGATTATTTCATCGACGAAAAGATTCCGCGGCGGGAGAGGGACAACATTCCGCTCGTTGCGTGCGGCAAAGAGGTGTTTGCCGTGTGCGGCGTGGAAATTTCCGATAAAGTCAAATTGGACGGCGGTTCGGAAAATATATTTACTATAGTATTATTTGAAAAAGGAGATTCTTACAAATGCATCAGGACGTAGAGAGCATCATGTTTACCAAGGAGCAGCTCGCGGCGCGCATCGGCGAGCTTGCGGCGCAGCTCGACAAGGAGTACGCGGGCAAAACCCCGCTGATGGTGGGCATCTTGAAGGGGAGCGTCATGTTCTATGCCGACCTTCTGCGCGCCATGACGATACCCGTGGAGATGGACTTCATCGCCATTTCCTCCTACGGCTCGGGCGCAAAGTCCTCGGGCGAGGTCAAACTCATCAAAGACCTCGACCGCAAGATCGAGGGGAAGGATGTCATCATCGTCGAGGACATCATCGACTCGGGCTATACCCTTTCCTATCTGAAGCGCAACCTGTACGCGCGCAAACCCGAATCGGTCAAGATCTGCGCCCTTCTGGATAAGTACAGCCGCCGCGTGGTGCCCATCGAGGCAGACTACAAGGGGTTCGATTGCGCCGACGAGTTCGTCGTCGGGTTCGGTCTGGACTACGCCGAGCGCTACCGCAATCTCCCGTACATAGGCGTTTTGAAGAGGAGCGTATACGAGAAATAGGTTCTCGCAAATTGTTTTAAGCTGATAAAACAATTTGCCGAGAGGAAAGGGAGAAACCTGCCGACAAGGCGGCGGTTTCTCCCTCTTTTTTGCCCTTTTAATGGCACACATAGTATTTATGGCAAAAAATTCACCCTCTTCCCCAAAGCCAAAGTATTGGCAAATAGGGTTGCGCCGCGGAAAAGTGTGATTTTCCTCGCGCGAGTAGTTATGCTCGCGAAAATCTCGGCAAGCTGTTGCCTGCGATTTACTGCGATCGGAGGGGAAACCCGAGCGGCTTTCCCCTCAGCGACGCGCCTTTCAGGGCACACCGTAAATATGCGCGTCGCTTTCACCCTTTCCGTGAGCCGTATGTATGCGGCAAATTGGGTTGCGCAGCGCAAAAGCGTCGTTTTGCTTGCGCGAGGAAATATTTTATGCCGCGGCTTCACCTTTCCTGCATAAGCCCTTCGGCAAATCGGGGGAAAAAGGCAAAAACGTGGTTTTGCCTTTTTCGAAAAATTATTAAATAAATATAAAACCAAAAATTTACGGAAAATCGCAACGGAGTGAGAGTTTCGTGAATAAAGCGGCGCAGCGAGATTTTCGTGAATAAAAGGGGCGGAGAAAAGCGGGCTGAAAATCAGCCCGCTTTTCCCGGTTTAGCTTATTATCTTGACGGCGTTCCCATAGGAACGCTCTGTAAAATGAAATTCAAATTCAGCTGCCGCAAAGCCGCGGCATCGTTTGACCGGTTTCTCTGTTTGCCGCTTTGCGCCGCCGCGCATTCAGAGGGCAAACCCTGCGCAAAAGGGTGTTTATTGCGCGTTCACGCCGTCGGGCGTAAAGATGAACATATCCTTCTGCAACTGCGCCATACCGCCGCCCAAAGCGTAGATCGCGCCGCTTAAAATGTCCGTCACGCGCGCCGCGGTACTTGCCGAAAGTTCGTTCAGGTACACGATCACCGTCAGGTTATCCTTCAAGCGGTCGATAATCTCCTCCACGTCGGCAAAGGAACGGGGGTGCCGTATCTGCATCGGCTTGCCGTCCGCGCCCGTGTAAGAGCGCCGTTCGGGCAATTCGCCGGAGGAAGAGCGCCGCTTTCCGCCGTTCTTTTCTCTGAAGTTGTCGAACAGCCCCATGCGCTCCCTCCCGTATCGTTTTTTTGCGGAACTATTCCTTCGCGGGGTAATTGCGCGGCCCGAACAGGCTCGTGCCCAGGCGGATCATGTTGCTGCCGCATTCCACGCACAGCCGCCAGTCTCCGCTCATCCCCATGGATAAATATGCCGCGTTTGCATCGCTTATTCTTATTGTATCATAAATTTGCCGCATAGACAAGCATAATTCGCGCAAATATTGCGCATCGCCCGAAAGAGGTAGCATCGCCATCAGCCCGCGCATGCGGATGTTGGGGTAGGCGCGCATCTTTTCGTAGGCGGAAAGCGCTTCCTCGCGCGAAAATCCGCTCTTGGAAAGCTCGCTGCCGATGTTCACCTCCAGCAGGCAGTCGGCAACCCAGCCCGCCTTTTCGGCTCGCTTTTGTATCTCGTCCGCAAGTTCGAAGCGGTCGAGCGAGTGGATAAGGCAGGTTTTGCCGATGAGGTATTTGACCTTATTCGTCTGCAAGTGCCCGATAAAGTGGCGGTTTTCGCCCCGCACCGGGGCGAATTTTTTGGTGAACTCCCGCACCTTGTTCTCGCCGATGTCGGGGGCGCCCCCCCCGCTCCCCCCCGTGATTTTGTTCGCCCGGCGGGGCTTTTTCGCGGCCGCGGGCGGGGGTTTTTTTCTCCCCTTATTCCCTGCCGCGCTCTCCCCCGGCGCCTTTTTTTAATTTTC
>NXNN01000001.1_pt1 | contig 97949 bp, 73 predicted proteins | sample 2041041 | NCBI WGS metagenome assembly NXNN01 (sample SAMN07660617, study PRJNA407663) | chicken gut metagenome | isolation source: caecum content treated with Lincosamide | host: Gallus gallus domesticus | place: Czech Republic: Brno | collected 2016 | reverse complement strand
ACGGAGAATTAGAAACAAATCATTTTCTCTAATAAAAAATCTAATAAATGAGCAGGAATTTGTATATTTGACTATTCTTTATCGTAATTTATTTTTGTTTATCGCTGATAGAAAAAATATCTCAAAATAGCAAAATTGAGCCAAAATAGCGTGCTAACAAGCCGTTTCAGCCCATTTCCCAGAATAAATAACAGTCAATTCGTTCTAATTAAAATCGGTAAAAACCAGTAGGTTTGACACCCTACGGAACCAAAGGTTAGGGATTCGAGCTCCTTCGGGCGCGTTCATAAAATGCTTATTAAAACAAGACTACTTCATTGCATAATATTCTCGCTTTTTTCTCGCATTGTGAAAAAAATTATCTTCGGTCAAATAGTGATAACTTCCTTTTTAGCAGAAAATAATAGCGTTTTTTGCGTAAAAAATCCCCTATTTCAGCCTATTTGGGCTTAAAACAGGGGGTATATATTGACTTAAAATCCCTTGCAGATTCATATATTTATATTGCCCTAAAAGTTGCCCTAAATTTTCTAAAAATCAAAAAATTTTAGCCTAAAATATGCAAAATCTACGCATATTTTAGGCTTTTTTACCGTTTTTTATGAAATTTTATACTTTCGAGATAATCGCGTCTCCCCTGCCACAGGTTCCCGACCACAGTATTTGTGGTCGGGTTTTCTTTTTGCTTCGAACCGAGTAACTTCCTCAACTTCCCGCCGAACGATACCAAGCTCCCGAAGAAGCACATTCCTGCCAAATTTTTGCGTTTTTCTGTGACCTTTATTATTTTAGCGTAAACGCCTGATAAAGTCAATTCAATCACATCTGTTTTACCGATTTGCCCGTTAAACTCAGGCAGCCCCCCCGCATACGTTCGGCAACTTTAAAATTCTACGCTCGTCTATAGAAAAAAGTGCTGACCTTATAAAAAACCCCGACGTTTCAATAAACACCGGGGTTTTTATACACTTCAAAATAACCTAACGGGCAAAAATTCGACGCAGCATACGACGTGGGTCACGGTTTCAAACAAAAAATTTTTTGACTGCGCCATCCGTTCCTCTCCTCACAGCAACCGGACATTATTGATCATGAGTCCGAATTTCCGATCCAAAAAATCTGCTGCGCGGCGGCAAAGCTGCATCCGCTTAAAGTAGATCTCAAAATAATCCATGACGGGACACAAGTCCGTATTGATCGTTATATTCAAAATAATCTCGTTTGTCTTTTCGTCAACGTGAACGAACGACTTTTCCGCCGCCAGATTGACGCGGTCATGAATATTCAGATTCCCCATACTCATCCGCGTTATATTCGTGCGGACTCTGCTTTTGTGAACGTCCGCCTTATCCGCAATAATGAGCGCCGCGGTAATATCGCTGACGGGGAGACCTTGCTGTTCGTCATGATTGCCGATCGCCATCATGATTTCTGCAGCCTCTTTATACGGCATTCCCATACGCGTCAGAATATTATAAGCGAGCAGCGCGCCGCTCTGCGCGTGGTCTTCGCGGTTGACGCTGTTGCCGATGTCATGCAAATATCCCGCGATCTGCGCAAGCTCTACGCGCCTCTGTTCCGCTCCGATCGAATCCAGAATTTCACCCGCCCATTTGCTGACAATGCTCGAATGCCGCACGGAATGTTCGGTAAATCCCAACGCCTCGATCTGGCTCTCGGCAATGGACATGATGACTTTTACTTCTTCGTCGTTTTTAATTTCCGCTACGGTGATCAAACGAATTAAAACTCCTCTACCTTGATATTGGCATATATTTCGTCAAATTTTTCCTTCGTAAACGAAATCTGCCCGAAGGTGGTAACCGTCGCCGTTCCGGCGGCGACCCCGGCGCGCAAGATTTCGTCCAGCGGCGCGCCCTGTTCCATCCGCATCGCCGCGGCCGCGACCATGCCGTCACCCGCGCCGAGTGTGGAATTGATTGCAACGTTGATACTTTTGCAATAATAATTTTTCGTACCGTCTGTAATGATCGCTCCGCGCTTGCCCAAAGACAGAAGAACCCGCTTTGCTCCTTTATCCAAAAGGGAATAGCAGCCTTTCAGCAAATCCTCGCGCGTTTTGAACTCCTGCTGCAATGTATTTTGCAGCTCATCTTTGTTCGGTTTTACCAAATCGAGACCGGTTTTCAATGCGGCAAGCAGTTTTGCTCCTTCCGTATCCGCAATTTTCAGGGTCTGCGGCGCCGCCACGCTGAAAAGTTTTGTATAATAGTCGCTTTCCACACCTTGCGGCAGACTCCCCGAAATAATCATTACATCGCTCGTTTTGGATAAATTGGAAACCAGTTCAACCAATTCTGCCTGTTTGTTTTCATTGATACATTCGCCCACATCGTTGACTTCCGTCAGCATGGATTTGTTGTCAATGAACTTATAATTCTCACGGACGCGACCCTTGTTCCAGATAAAGACGCTCGGCACGCCTTCGCGATCCAGAGCCTGTTCAAAGAGCGAACCGTTTTCGTTATACATAAACCCGGTCGCGTAGCTCTTCCCTTTAAGCCTGGATACACCGATCGCGACATTGAGCGCCGCGCCCGTAAAGCTGAGCGTTTTATTCTTTACATGATTCAGCTTGCCGATGTTTAAAGAATCGACTTCGATCGTTACGTCTGTACAAGGATTCAAACAAACCGTCAGAATCATTTTAGATCTCCATAATTAGCGTGAATTGTGCTTTCCCGAGCGTATCATACAATACCCGGGCGAGCGGAACAATAAACAAACCGCTCTTATCTAATATATTATAATATAGAATCCTCGCAATTTCAAGATATAATTTGAAATTTTTTGTAATTTTTTATAACTTTTTATAAAAAAACCGCCGCTTTATGCGGCGGCAGTATATTGCCTTACATGGAAATCATTTGCAATGTTTCATACAGCTCGTAATTGAATTTTTTCTTCATGCTGACCGCTTCGATGATGTCCATATCGATGATCTCATTTTTATGGATACCGACGACGCGGTTGCCGATGCCGTCCTTCAAAAGACGCACCGCCTTGTTGCCGAACTGCGCTGCCAGCATTCTGTCCGCCATGGACGGCGATCCGCCGCGCTGGACATGCCCGATCGTCGTGCCGCGCACGGAATAGGTCGTCATCGCCTGCAAACGCTTGGAAAATTCGTCTGCCGTAGAAACACCTTCCGCAAGGACGATAATGTTGGAATGTTTCCCGTTCGCACGGCTGCGGTTGATGCGGCGCACCACGTCCTCCATATCATAGGCGATTTCGGGAACAATAATGATCTCCGCGCCGCTCGCAATACCCGAATACAGAGCAATATCGCCGCAGCGACGCCCCATGACTTCCACGACGCTGATGCGCTCGTGCGAGGTCATCGTGTCGCGCAGCTTATTGATGATGTCGAGACAGGTGTTCACGGCGGTATCGAAGCCGAGCGTGTAATCGGTATATTCGAGGTCGTTGTCGATCGTGCCGGGAATGCCGATCGTGGGAATGCCGTACTCGTCGCTGAGGCATTTCGCCCCCTTGAACGAACCGTCGCCGCCGATGACGACAAGCCCCTCGATGCCGTGCTTGTTCAGCGTGTCTACCGCCTGCTTCTGCCCTTCGACAGTGTACATTTCGACGCAGCGCGCCGTCCGAAGCATGGTGCCGCCGCGCTGCACGATATCGGAAACACTGCGCATTTCCATAGGAACCATATCGTCCGAAATCAGCCCGGAATAACCCTGCCTGATTCCATAGATCTCCATTCCGAAATACTTTGCCGTACGCACAACCGCACGGATACAGGCATTCATGCCGGGCGCATCGCCGCCGCTCGTTAAAACGCCGATTCTCTTCATTGTGAACCTCCGATAAGCCTATCGTTTAAACAAATCGTTAACTTCCCCTTTATTATAGCAAATATCGTACAAAATTGAAAGAAAAAGATACACTTGCCGCAGACGGCCCGCAAAAATAGAAAGATTGAACATTTTTTGTATCTTTTTATGATTTTTATACCTGCACTATATCAGAATCTTCCAAATAAAGATATAATTCATCCCGCAAGCCTCGGCAGTCGTTGACATTGTTCATGCGGAACAGCTTCTCTCCGCGCTTGATCTTTACCGTCGTCCGCCCGTTCATATAATGCGAAAAAAGTGCGGTAAAATCGTCAAATTCTTCTTCGGTAAGGGCGCTGGCATTCAGCCACAGCGCATGCTCGGCCGGCTTGCGGGCCTGCTGCGAAGCGGCATGCCCGACGCCCGCACCCGCTTCAACGGAAGTGCCCGTTTCGGAATACTCCTGCATTTTATCCAGAATGATGACAGGCGCCTTTTCCTCGTCAAGCTGCATTTTTCCCGTAAGGCGGACGATTTTATCGGCGGATACAATCCCTTTGATCCGGTCGTACACGTTCGGGAATGCCACGCATTCGATTGAACCATATAAATCTTCCACCGAAATGAACGCCATCGTCGAACCGGAACGCGTATTGATGCGCTTATACGAACCAATAATGCCGCCCATCGTGACCGTAGCGCCGTCCGTAAGATCGGGGTACGTCCTGCGACCTTCTTCGTCTTCCTCATAATTTTGCATCATCAGGCAATTGAACGAACAATCTTTGAAGGAGGAGGCGTATTTTTCGAACGGGTGCCCGCTGACATATACGCCAAGCACCTGTTTCTCCCGGGATAGCTTTTCGCTCATTTCCAGTTCCGGTATGTCGGGATATTTAATATCCTCGACGTCTTCTTCGATAAGGTCGCCGAACAGACTCATCTGCATGCTTTGCTTTTGTTTGGCGATTTTGTTTGCGCGATCGAGAACGCTGTCGTACACAGCCAGAAGCTGGGCGCGGTTTACGCCGAAACAATCGAAAGCACCCGCACAGATCAAACCTTCGAGCATGCGCTTATTCAGAAACGGCGCGCAGCGGAATACGAAATCGGGGAAACTTTTAAACTCGCCGTGCTCCTCGCGCTCGTCGATGATCGACTGCGTCGCCCCGACGCCGACACCCTTGAGCGCACTCAAACCGAAGCGCACACCCTCGCCCTGCACCGAAAAATAGGTCTTGCTCTTGTTGACGTCCGGCTGCAGGACGAGGAAATTTTTCTCCTTCAGATAGACGATGTATTTGGAAACCTCGTCGATTTTTTCGATGCGGTTGTTCAGGATCGCCGCGAGAAACTCTTTGGGATAAAATCTCTTCAGATATGCCGTGCGGTATGCGAGAACCGCGTAGCAGGTCGCGTGCGCTTTATTGAAGGCATAGCTCGCAAAACTCTCCATATCGCCGAATATCTTTTCGGCTACTTCCTTCGGCACGCCGCGGGCGACTGCCCCCTCGATGTTTCCGCCCTGCTCGATGTTGCCGAAGATAAACTTATCCTTCTGCGCCATCAGTTCCGCCTTGTTTTTCTTGCCCATCGCGCGGCGGACGAGGTCTGCCTGCCCGAGAGAGAACCCCGCAAGATCCTGGAAGATCTGCATGACCTGTTCCTGATAGATGATAACGCCGTAGGTGACTTTTAATATATGTTCCAGCAACGGGGTATCATATTTAACCTTGGACGGGTTAAGTTTGTTTTCGATATAGGTCGGAATATACGCCATAGGCCCCGGGCGATAGAGCGCAACGCCCGCGATAATGTCTTCCAGACAGTCGGGCTTGAGATCCTTCATGAACCTCTTCATGCCCCCTTGTTCGAGCTGGAACACGGCGTCGGTATCCCCTTCGGAAATCAGTCCGTACGCCTCCTTATTTTCATATCCGATCTTGTCCCAGTCGATGACGGTACCCGTGTCTTCGAGGATATAGTCGCACGCCTTTTTTATATCGGTGAGGGTCGTCAGGGCAAGGAAGTCCATCTTGAGCATGCCGATCGACTCAACCTCTTTCATATCGAACTGGGTGGTGATGTCCTCGCCGTTTCGCGAGAGAGGCACCGCTTCCGCGATCGGCTTGCGGCAGATGACGACGCCCGCCGCATGCATGGAAGTATTGCGCGGCATGCCCTCCAATTTGAGCGCCATGTCGATGACGCGGTGCAGCTGCTCGTCCGTCTCGTACAGCTCGATAAATTCGTTGTTCCGCTTCTTTTCCTGCTCGTCGAGGTTTTTGCGCACATCCTCGCGTTTTTCCTCGGAAAGGTTCGGATCGTTGAGCTTCTCTTTTAACCCCTGTATCTTTCTGCCCAAAAGTTCGGAGATCGTGGACTTGCCGTCCATGATCTTCGTAACGCGGTCTGTTTCGGAATATGGCACGCGCAGTACTCTGCCAACGTCTTTAATCGCCGCTTTCGACGCTAAAGTACCGAATGTAACGATCTGTGCGACGTTTTCGGGATGGTATTTCTGCCGCACATATTCGATGGTTTCGGGGCGGCGTTCGTTACAGAAGTCGACGTCGAAGTCCGGCATCGTAACGCGGTCGGGGTTCAGGAATCGCTCGAAGAACAGGTCGTATTTGAGCGGATCGATGTCGGTGATGCCGATGGCGTAGGCGACGATACTCGCCGCGCCGCTGCCGCGCCCGGGGCCGACGGGGATTCCCCTCTTTTTTGACCACTGGATAAAGTCCATGACGATGAGGTAGTATTCCGCAAACCCCATGCCGAGGATAATGCCGAGCTCGTAGTCGGCGCGCTTTTTTACCGCCTCGGTGATTTCGCCGTAGCGGCGCTCGAGCCCCTCCCAGGTAAGTTTGGTCAGGTAATCTTTCGGGTCGGAACCGTCCTCGGGGGTATAACCGGGAATGAGCGACTTATCCTTGATCGGATCGCCGTTGTCCTTTAAGTCGAAGCAGGGCTCTTCGGCACACTTTTCTGCAATGACGAGGGTATTGGAGATCGCCTCGGGAACATACGAGAATAACTCCGCCATTTCGTCCGCCGATTTCATATAGAACTCGTGCGTTTCAAACTTCATTCGCTTGGGATCGTCGATGGTCTTTTTCATCTGGATGCACATGAGTACATCCTGCATCTCCCAATCCTCTTTATTGATATAATGCACGTCGTTCGTGGCGACCGGCTGAATATCCAGCTCCTTTGCCAGCTGCAACAGGAGCGGCAGGATGCGACGCTGCTCCTCCAGACCGTGATCCTGTATCTCAATATAAAAATCCGCGCCGAAGATCTCTTTAAGTTCAAGCGCCGTCTTTTTGGCACCCTCGTAATCGCCGCGCAGCAAAAGTTTGGGGATGCGCCCCGCAAGGCATGCAGAAAGACACACGAGCCCTTCGCTGTGCTCGCGCAAGAGTTTGTAGTCGATGCGAGGCTTATAATAAAACCCGTCGACGAACGCGGCGGAGTCGAGCTTTACGAGATTTTTATATCCCGTTTTATTCTTTGCCAGCAGGATGAGATGCTCGAAATCGCCGCTGCCGTCCTTGACGTGCATGTCCTGCGTCATGTACAGTTCGCAGCCGATGATCGCCTGTATTTTGTTTTTTTTGCAAAGTTCTGCAAAGTACAGCGTCGCATACATATTGCCGTGATCGGTGATTGCGCACGCCTTGATGTTGTTTTTGACGCAATGATCGACCAGATCGTCCACCTTGCAGGCGCCGTCGAGCAAGCTGTATTCGGTATGTAGATGTAAATGTACGAAATCCGCCATGTGTTTCCCGCCGTGTGTTTCTTTATAATTTGGCGATAAATTCAGCCAAAGCCTTTACCGCTTTCTTCGCATCCGGGCCTTCCGCCATCAGGGTATACTCATCCCCCTTCAGAAATTTCATAGAAAGCAGCCCGATAATGCTCTTTGCGTTGCCCCGTTTGTTTCCGTCCGCAAAGATAATTTCGCTTTTATACTTGCACGCTTCAAAAACGATCCTCTGCGCGTCATATGCATTGTATGTGTCTTTATTATAGATAAAGGTCGATTTTTCCATGACTTTACTCCCCTTCTAAATTTTCCGCAATTTTCAGCAGCTTTCGCAGCCGATGGTTCAGACAGCTTTTGGAAACCCCCATCCTCTCTGCCAATTCTTTCAGCGATGCTTCCTTATCCGCCAGCCGAGCCTGTGCCGTTTCCCGCAAAGAAGGTTCCAACCCCTCCATGCCGACCGTACTTTCGATTGTTTCGATTGCACGGATTTGCCTGACCGAGGCGACGACGCTTTTATCGAAATTCATCTGCATGCAGTTTGCCACGCGGTTCAGCTGGTTCCGCTCATCTTTTCTGTCCGCAAGCTGCGCCAGTTTTTTCAAAGCGCCTTCCGCCCCGACCAACGCAAGGAAATCGGAAATGCTCTCGCGGCTCTTCAAATATACCACCCGCGAATTTTTTCTCTCCACGCTCTTGGCAAGTATCTCACACTCCGCCAACAATTCACAGTACCCGTCTGCCAGCAACTTATTGAAAAACACGACCTCAAGGTGATAACCCGAGCGGGCGTCATCCAGTTTCGGAAGCATACAGCTTCCGCTGCCCAGGAACGCACCTTTGATATAGGCGAGTTTGCAGCAGTCGTTTTCGACGAGATAGCGATCCATCTCCAATTTCAGGGAAACGGAATTCCCGTTCCGCTCCACAATGCCGAGCTGCGACAAAATGTACAGGGACTTATCCGACAAACACTGAAAAGCAAGCCTGTCCTTTCCGTTGCGGTTGTCCGTAGACGCCTGCACGATTTTAAGTTCTGCCCCGTACAGATCTTCAAGCAGATCGATAAAAAATGCCGCAACGGACTCGCTTTCGGTTATGAATTCGAAGCCGGTTTGCTGCCCGCTGCGGATAATGCTGCCCGTGGCACGCAAAAACGCGGAGAGCGCCGCCGTCTTGCAACAAGCGTTTTCGAACCCCGCTTTCATGATCTCTCTTTTGATCTCACCGGTAAAATTTTGGCTTGCGTATTTCACAGATGTTTCTCTTTATATTCTTTGAATCGGAAATGCGGGTACCTGCCGTCAATGTTGTCGATGCGGTCAAACGGAAATTCTACGCGGGAGAGCATGTCCTCCACGAGTTTCGTATCCCCCACCCGCTCGGGCGAATGCGCGTCTGAATCGATGACGAAGCGGACGCCTGTATCGCAGACTTTCATGAGCTGCTCATCCGACAGATGCACCTTTTTGGAATTGAGTTCGATATATGTTCCGTAATCGCGCGCCGCCTTTGCCACCTCGACGACATCGCAGAAACTCTGAAAATTCAGGTGCGTGATAATGTCGATCGGATTTTTTTCGATACTGCGGATGAGTGCCTGCGTGTTGAAGCGGATCAGGCTTTCGGGAACATGGTTTTTCAAGACCATATGAATTGAATTGCGGATCAACAAATTCCACAGATCGCGGAAGGCAGAGAACTTTACGAAGCGGTGAATCCCCATTAAAAATATGTCGAAATCGGGATAATCCGATTCGAGCATATCCGTTCGCCCGTTCTCGTCGCAAAGGTTTGCCTCCATGCCGACATATACGTTAATCCCGGTGCGCTCCGCCGCCGCGCGGCAATCTTTGATCAGCTGCGGGAATTCCTTGCGCTTCAGACCCCACGCCATTTGCTCGAATCCATGGTCTGTAATGGCGATTTCCTTTAAGCCCAGCTCTTTCGCTTTTTGCACGTTCTGCAACACCGTGCCTTTGCCGTGCCGGATACCGCCCCCGTGACTATATATGGTATGCGTATGGTAATCGCCCGTGAGCAACATTCAAAACTCTCCTATGCGCCGTATTTCCTCCGTAAGCACTATGCCTGTTTCGGATAAAACGGCATCTTTCATTCTTTTGATGAGGCGGGAAACATCTTCGCTTGTCGCCCCGCCGCGGTTTATAATAAAATTGGCGTGTTCCTCTGCAACAGCGGCGCCGCCGCACGTTTCGCCCTTCATTCCCGCCCGTTCCAGCAGCGCGCCAGCCGAAAAGCCTTTCGGGTTTTTAAAAACACATCCCATGCTGTAACCCTTCGGGAGGCTGCCCCGCGCAGCTTTTGCCGCCGCGTATTCCGCCCCGATTGCAGCCGGCGCACGGCGTTCCAGCCGCAGCTTCACAGACACAATAGCGCACTCCTCCTCCATAAAACGGGTGCGCTTGTAAGAAAAGCAACATTCCTTTGCCGGGAGAGTGCGCAATTCACCGCCGAGCACGGCATCGACGGAGATGATGCGCTCTCCGATATAGCCGCTACGGACGCCCGCATTCATAAACACCGCCCCGCCGACCGAAGCGGGAATACCGCAGAGAAAGGATATGCCGCCCAACCCGTTGCGCTTTGCGGCAGACAAAACTTTTTCCACGCCCGCGCCGCATTCCGCCGTAAGAACGGCTCCGCGCGTACGGACGGCGGTGGCTCGCGACGTATGCACCACGACCCCGCCGAACCCTGCATCGGAGGCAAGCACGTTCGAGCCGCGGCCGAGGAGAAGATACGGAACGCCGCGCGCGTTAAGCGCCGAAACAAGAGCGCAAATGCGCTCTGCGCTTTCGGGATAAAGCGCAAGGGGCGCCTCTCCTCCGATCCGGACAGTCGTATTTTTCTGAAAGGAAAAGGGCGCCGCATACGGCATTCCGGAAAAATCCGACAAAAGCGTTTGAAAAATTCTGTCCACTTTCTTATTCTCCAATATTATACAGCAAAATGCCGATTTTTACAATTCTATAGAAGATAATTTTCCAAGTTTTTTGCGCCGATTTTGTCTCCGTTCAAAGCGAGCCGCGCACTGGCACGCAAATCTTCGAGCGAGGATGCGGACAGGAAGGCATTGACCGAGCGGAGCGGGTGCGCAGCTTCACCATCCTGCATTGCGGGAACGGAAGAATCGTACACCGATCGTTCCTCGCTCATCATGCCGATCTGCGGCAGCATACCCTGCACTTCATCGGAAAGGAGGCAATCCAAAAAAGCAAGGCATGTATTATACTTTTTTGCATCGTCCGTGCAGACAGAGATATATTGCCACAGGTCGGAAAAACCCTCCAGCGGCTTCGCCCGAAACGAAAACTGACGCGTCGTGAAGCGATACACGTCCCTCTGCGTGCCGAGCATATATTCGTACTTTCCGTTGATCAGGCTCACATACGCACTGACGGAACTTTCAAACTCAAAATCGCCCGTCATGCCGGCGCAGTATGCCGCAATTTCCGGCAGACTGCCGCCCTGCGAAATGACGGTATTTTCCGCCGAAACATCCGAAAAATCCCCCTCCGCCGTAAATAAAAAATATCCGCCGCGGCACCAGGGGTAGGCGTGCGTTTTTCCGCCGACCTGCGCATACGAAAAATCGTAGCCGTCCAACGGCAGGGCGATATCTCCCGCGAACTCTGCGCCGACTCCGTAGGACACCATGTCGGGGATGTTTCCCTCGGCGACGGCGTTCGCAGCGCTCTGCACGGAATGCGCCGTAACGAGGATGAGCGTCCCCTCGTTTTTTTCCTCGAAAATGCGCGCCGCGCGGTTCAAAAAGGAGGCGCGGCTGCCCCTGCCGCCTTCAAACGAATCGATCTGCCATACGCGCAGGATGCCGCTGTATCCGGCAGAGCCGTGTTCCGCCCGCGACGTAAGGGCGGGATAGGCAGCAAAACACCCGACGGCGATCACGACGGCAAGAACGCTGTACAGGAGAAGAACTTTCAGTTTGCGGCAGAATCTGTTCATAGAGCTATTATATTGCCCGTTTGCCGCTGTTAGAAACAAAAATTTTGAAAATCCATCCGGCAGCGGCAATTTTCCGGCAGGACAAAAAAGCGCCGCCCGAAGCCGAGGCTTCGGGCGGCGCCCTTTGCATTCAGATATCTTCCGTATTAACGACCGATCGTGCGACCGATAAGTTCCTGCGCCGCGTCGTATCCCATGCTTTTCAGGCGGAAGTTACGCGCCGCAACTTCGATGATGATGGAGAGGTTGCGCCCCGGCTTGACGGGAATAACGTGCTTCATCACCTTCACTCCCAAAATCGTTTCATACAGCGTTCCCTCGCCCAGCCGGTCGTACGTTTTGCCCTCTTCCCAATTTTCCAGTTCCATGACAAGTTCGATCTCTTTTTCGTTGAGGATCGATCCCGAACCGTACATATTTTTGATATTGATGATACCGATGCCGCGAAGCTCCATAAAATAGCGAATCATCTCGGGAGAAGTTCCGACGAGCGACTCGGAGACCTTTTTGATGATGACACTGTCGTCCGCAACAAGCCTGTGTCCGCGTTTGATCAGCTCCATCGCCGTTTCGCTCTTACCGACGCCGCTGTGCCCCGTGAGCAGAATGCCCACGCCCGAAACGTCCATTAAAACGCCGTGCATCGTAGTCTGCGGAGCGAGTTTCTTGTTCAGATAGAAAAACAGGTCGTTCATGATCGCCGTCGTGATGCGGTCGGTGCGCAGAATGGGAACGCCCGTCAGGCGCGCCTCCTCGATCAGTTCCTGCAACACCGGCAGATCGCGCGAGAGGATGATGCAAGGTATATCGTGATATGACAAAAGCTTTTTGATGCGCTCGCGGCGGGTCTTTTGCGGAAGATCGCGCAAGAACTCATATTCGGAATTGCCAAGCACCAAAATTCGGGAAGAATCGAAATACTTGAAAAAACCCGCAAGCTGAAGCCCCGGACGGCTGACGCTGTACGAGGACAGCGTAACGCGCCCTTTCCCCGCGAATACGATTTCCAAACCTAAATCGCCGCAAAAACTGTCGAGCAAAACCGTTTCCTGTTCGTTCATAATTCCTCCCCCAAACCAAATTTCCGAATAACATACGCGACGCCGTCTTCGTCACAGGTACGGGTAATGAACCCCGCCGCCTCTTTCAATTCTTTTTCGCCGTTCTCCACGGCGACGCCGAGCCCCGCTTTGCGGATCATCGGCAGATCGTTGATATTGTCACCTATGGCAACCGACTGCGAAAGCGGGATACCGTAATGCTCCGACAGATATTCAAGCGCACCGCCCTTGTCGCTCCCCCTGCGGACGATTTCCACCAGAAACTCCGAGCTCGTCGTAACATACAGCTCCCCGCCGAACTCTTTTTTTGCGAAAGCATATGCCTTATCGCGCTCCTCGGGCGGACACATGACCAAAACTTTATGCGGACGGATACGCTCCCTTGCAACCGTTCCGGTAATATCCGGCGCTATCTCCGCCTTTACGCCGCAGATGCGCTCATATTCGCGCAGCAACCCGTCTGCCTTATTCGACCAGAACTTGTCGCCGTCGTAAACGTGAATATGATAGTCTCTGCTTTCCAGCCGGCGGCAGATCTCCGCCGCTTTTTCGCAAGGGATGCGCATGTCGCGCACCGTCTTCCCGCTCTCGATATCCTCGATGATCGCGCCCTGATACGCGGCGAGCAGCCCCTTTAAGCCGAGTTCCTTCGCATACGGGCGGATGGACGATGCCATGCGCCCCGTGCAAAGGGCGAACACTCCGCCCGCTTCCACATATTCGGAGATCGCACGGATGTTCCCATCCGAAATACCGCCCTCCGTGCGGCGAAGCGTGCCGTCGAAATCGGACACGATCAGTCGGTATTGCATCTTCATTAAAGCTCTTCCTCGAAGTATTTTTTTATGACGTTCGCAAGGTTCTCTCCGATGCCGTCTACGGCGGCGAGTTCCTTGATGTCGGCGCGCATCATCCGGTCGATGCTGCCGAATTTTTCCAACAGCGCGCGGCGCTTGATCTTGCCCACGCCCGGTATCTCCGCCAGCAGCGAAGTGAGCGAACGCTTGCTGTGGATATTGCGGAAAAAGGTGATCGCAAAGCGGTGCGCCTCGTCGCGGATGCGCTGGAGCATCTGCAGGCAGTAATCCCTCTTATCCAAAAGGATACTGTCCTTTGCGTTTAAGGTGAATATCTCTTCCTCGCGCTTGGCAAGGGAAATGAGGTCGATGTTTTCGACGCCCGTGCGGTCGAAAATTTCCTTGACCGCGGACAGCTGCCCCTTGCCGCCGTCGATAATGACGAGGTCGGGTTTGGGGAAATTTTCCTCTTCCTCCGTTCCCAGCTTGGCAAGGCGGCGGGTGAGCACCTCCTGCAAACTCGCGAAGTCGTTCGCTCCCTCCACCGTTTTGATACGGAAGCGCCGATAGCTCGAGCGATCCGCCTCGCCGTCGATGAACACGACCATCGAACCGACCTTGTCCACGCCGCTGATGTTGGATATATCGTAGCACTCCATGCGGCGGGGATAGCGGGAAAGCCCCAAAATCTCCTGCAAACGCTTGCAGGCGTTGACCGTCATGTCCTCTTTATGCCGTATCTTATCGATCGACTTTTCGAGGTATTCGGTCGCGTTGCTCTCCGCCATGTCCAAAAGCTGCCTGCGCACCCCCTGCTTGGGCGTGAGAACGGTGACGTTCTTATTATATGTGGTTCGGAAAAATTCTTCCAATAGCGCGCTCTCGCAGAAATCCTGCACGATGAGCTCGTCGGGGATCTGATGGCGGGAATAGTACTGCGACAGAAAGGACGTGAGCGCGTCGCCGTCCGACTGCGCGTTTTCGAGCGCGAAGGTACTCGCCCCCTGCATGATGCCGCGGCGGGTGATGAGCACGTTGACCGCCGCATACATGTTGTTGCTGACGTACGCGACGACGTCGGCATTGATGTCGCGGTTGAGCGCCGTGATGCGCTTCAAAGCGATTTTGGAGAGCATCTCCAGCTTGTTGCGGCAGTCGAGCGCGAGTTCGAACTCCTCCGCCTCCGCATACTGCGCCATTTTCTCGCGCAGCAAATTTTCGACGCCGCTGTCGTCGCCGTCCAAAAAGCGCATCGCCGCCCTGACCCGCTCGTTGTACTCCTCGGGTGTAATATAATGCGCGCAGGGCGCGGGGCAGCGGTGAATGTGGTAATTCAGGCAGGGCTTTTTCGGCTTTGCCCCGATCGCCGTCGTACAGGTGCGCACCCCGAAGGCGATGTTGACGATTTCCAATACATCGGACACGCGCACCCCGCCCATATACGGCCCGAAATACTTGCTCCCTTTTTTCAGCTTGCGCGAAACGGTGAAGGTCGGATACTGTTCGGAGACGGAAACCTTGATGTAGGGATACGTCTTGTCGTCCTTGAGCAGAATATTGTATTTCGGCTTGTACTTTTTGATGAGGTTGTTTTCGAGGGAGAGCGCGTCGATCTCCGATTTGGTGATAATGTAGTAAAAGTCCGCGATGTTGGAGACCATCGCCGCGACCTTTTCCGTCTTCAGCGTGGAATGAAAGTACTGCCGCACGCGGTTTTTCAGCACGCGCGCCTTGCCGACATAGATGACGTTGCCGTCCTTGTCGAGCATGATATAGACGCCGGGGTCGTCCGGCAAAAGTTTTAACTTTTCCTGTATTTCATTCATATACTGTATTGAATCGACAAATTTGCTTCCTCTATTATACAATACCTCGGCGCAATTTGCAATAAAAAAGAGCAACTTGCCCGTCGCTCTTTTTTTGCTCAATACCCTAAAAACTCGACGCCTTTGAGCAGTACATCGTTTACGGTATCGTTTTTCAGGCTGTAAAAGATGACCTTGCCGAACCGGCTGCACTTGACGATGCCGATGTTTTTCAGAAACCGCAGCTGGTGCGAAACGGTCGTCTGATTGATGTCGAGCACGCGCGAAATGTCTGTGACGCACATTTCGGTTATTGCGAGCGCCGAAAGGATGCGCACCCGCGTACTGTCTGCAAACACCGAAAAAAAGCTGACGATACCCTCCAAAATCTCGCCCTCGGGGACATAATTTTCCACCAACGACTGCGTGCGCCTGTCCAGCAACAGCGTATCCGCTTCTGCTTCCATATCCGCCTCCCGTACTTTTTTGTGTACTTTCATTGTATAACTTCAGCGGCTGATATGTCAATATGCGCATATCGCAAAGATGATCGCTTTCCCTGTTCTTTTGCCATATTTTGTCGAAAGGAGGTTTTTCAGTGAATCAGGACTGCATTTTATGGCTTGCACTTCTGTACTTACTCAAGAGGAGCGGCTGCTTCAGCAACTGCGAACTGCTCTGTTTTCTCGGAATGATCGCCTGCCGGAACTTTTCTTTCCTGACCGCGAACAACGGCAACTCCTGCAACTGCTGCAACAACAACTGCTGCGGCAATTAACCCCCTCTGTTTCGCAAAGAAATCCCCGCTTGCATGAGCGGGGATTTCTTTTACTACTTAATTTTTACGACTTTATAGCCCGCGTCTTCGACCGCCTTGACGAGAACCTCATCCGCGACGTCCGTTTCGACGATTGCGCGCTTCTTTTTCAGCTCGACCGTCGCCTTGACGCCCTCGATGGCGTTGAGCGCGCTCTCCACGCGCGCGCTGCAATGCCCGCAGCTCATTCCGTCGATCATGAGAATTTTTTGCATCTTTTCCTCTCCTTTGCCCGCAGGGGCGTTGACTTTATGTTTCGGGCGGAAGCGCATCAAGCGAAGCGCATTTCCTACCACGAATATCGAACTCAAACTCATCGCCGCCGCGCCGATCATCGGATTGAGCGTAATGCCGATCGCATACAGCGCGCCCGCGGCGATGGGAATGCCGATGACGTTGTAAATAAACGCCCAGAACAGATTTTCGCGGATGTTGCGCACCGTCGCGCGGCTCAACCCCACGGCACTGCCCAGCGCGCGCAGGTCGCCCCCGACGAGCACGACGTCCGCCGAATCGATGGCGACGTCCGTCCCGTTGCCCATGGCGATGCCGACGTCCGCCTCTTTCAGTGCGGGCGAATCGTTGATGCCGTCGCCGACCATCGCGGTCATGCCCGTCTTTTTGTTGGCAATGACGATGTTCAGCTTATCCTCGGGCAGCACCTCCGAATACACGTCGGAAATGCCGACCTCGGCGGCGATTGCCTGCGCCGCGCCCGCCGCGTCGCCCGTGAGCATCGCGGGGCGTATCCCCTCCGTCTTGAGCATCTCCACAGCCTCGCGGCTGCCCTCTTTGAGCGTGTCTGCCACGGCGATGAGGGCGGCGGTCTTCTCCCCGACGGAGAGGTAAAGTACCGTTTTGCCCTGCGCCGAAAGCTTTTCCGCCTCCGCGGCGCATTCGGACAAATCGACGCCGTTTTCCTCCATCAGCTTTTGGTTGCCGATTCGGCAGACCCCATGCGAACAGACGGCGGAGGCGCCCGCACCGCTCTTATAGGTAAAATCCGTCACCTGTTCGAAGGAGATTTTCTCTTCCTTCGCCTGCCCGACGATGCACTCCGCGAGCGGATGGTTGGAATTGAGCTCGATGCCGCCCGCCACGGCGAGCGCCGCATTTCTGTCAAAGCCGTTGAATAAGAGCACGTCCGTCACGCGCGGCTTGCCCTCGGTAAGGGTCGCCGTCTTATCCAACAGGACGTTTTTGATGCCGCACGCCTTTTGCAGAGCTTCGGCGCCCTTGAACAGAATACCCATCGCCGCGCCGCGGCCCGTCGCCGCCATGACAGCCACAGGCGTCGCCAGCCCGAGCGCGCACGGGCAGGAGATGACGAGCACGCTGATCGCCATGTTCAATGCGCGGGAGATCTGCACGTCGCCGCCGACCGCGCCGACGATGATCCACACGATGAGCGTAACGAGCGCGATAAGCAGGACGACGGGCACAAAGACCGCCGCAATTTTATCCACCGTCTTTTCGATGGGTGCCTTGGACGCGCCCGCGTTTTTGACGAGCTTGATGATCTTGGAAAGGACAGTGTCTTCCCCGACCTTTTCCGCGCGGATCTTGATGATGTTGCCCTTGTTGACCGTCGCGCTGGTGACGGTATCCCCCACGCCGATTTCGACGGGAAGGCTTTCGCCCGTGATCGCCGACTTATCGACAAAGGAGCTGCCGAATACGACCTGCCCGTCCGCGGGGACGCTGTCCCCCTGCTTGACGACGACGATGTCGCCCACGCGCATCTCGCGCATCGGAATGACGGTCTGCTCGCCGTTCCGCTCCACAGTGACCGTATCGGGCGCGAGTTTCAAGAGCTTTTCCACCTCTTCGCCCGTCTTTTTCTTGGAGCGCGCCTCCAACCACTTGCCGAGCGTGACGAGGGTCAGAATCATTGCGGCGGATTCGAAAAACAGGTTGTTCATCGCAAGTTCAGCCGCCCGCTCGCCGTCCGACACGCCGATGATAAACATGACGACGAGGCTATACAGGTAAGATGCCGCCGAGCCGAGGCTGACGAGCGTATCCATATTGGGGACGCGCTTAAACGCCGCCTTTACTCCGCTCTTAAAAAAGGCGATATTGATGAATAAAACGGGCGTGGTGAGAACCAGCTGCACCAGGGCAAAGTTCATTGCGCTGGTGTGCGGATTCCAAAAATACGGCAGCGGCGCGCCGAACATGTGCCCCATCGTGAAATACATAAGCGGCACTAAAAAGCAAAGGGACGCCAGAAAGCGCGTTTTCAGATTTTTCGCCGCCGCGGCAAAACCCGACTCGCTCTTCTCCGCTGCGTTTTCCTGCGGCTTGGGAAGCGCGCTTCCGTCGTCGATGCTCGCGCCGTAGCCGAGCCCCTCGACCGCCGCGATGATCTGCCCGGCGGAAACGGTGTTTTCGTCAAAATCCACCGCCATGCTCTCGCCCATCAGGCTGACCTCCGCCTTGTTCACGCCCTTCATTTTTCCGACGGTCTTCTGAATGCCCGCCGAGCAGGCGGCGCACGTCATGCCCGTTACCTTGAAATGCTGTTCCATAAAACCCCACCGAATCTCTACCCGAATAGTTGCAATTATTATAATATACCCGCCGCGCACTGTCAAGAAATTCCCCGAACGGAATACCGAGAAAAATTTGTTTCCGCTTGCCCTGCCGCGCATCCCATGGTATAATAGCTGCAACGGAGGAAGGTATGTATCAACACCACATCGATTCGATTGAAAGGCTGAAAGAATATTATCGGGATTGGGAAGGCGTAATCGCCATCGTGCTGGACGGTTCTGTCGTCAAGGGAAATGCACGGCCCGATTCGGACATCGACGCGATCGTCGTCGTCACCGAGGAAAAATTCGCCGAACTGAAAAGGGAAAACCGCATGACGGAGGTCATAGGCGGCTGCTGCACCTACGAGGGCGGCTACTTCGACATCAAATACAAGACGAAAGCGCTCTTGCGGGAGGCGGCGGAGCGGGCGAGCGAACCGACGCGCAACGCCTATGTGAAGGCGCAGGTCGTGTATTCGGCGGACGAGGAGATCGCGCCGCTCGTCGAAAAGATTGCGGCATACCCCGAGCGCGAGCGGGAGGCGAAGATACGGTGCTTTCAGGCAAACCTGGCGCTCAACCAAAATTATTTTCTGAACTGCGTGCCCGAGAGCAACGCCTATATGCGCGCGCACCTTGCCCAGGAGATCGTGTACAGCGTGTACCGCCTCATTTTGGCGGAGAACCGCGTACTGTTCCCCTGCAACCGCAGGCTGGAGGACGCGGTGGCTTCCTGCCCGCACCGCCCCGCCGATATACTGCAGCTCGGCGCAAAATTTTTGCAGGATGTCAACCCCGAAACATGCGCGGCGTTCGTTTCCGCCTTTACCGCGCAGACGCGGCTGCATATGGAGCAGAATCTCAACCGCCTGCTCTCCGATTATACCCTCTATTATGAAGATTGGTGGCGCGAAGAAAACCCGCCCTTCCCCAACGAATGGTAAACCGACATACGAAAAATGACGTCAGATTGTAAATCTGACGTCATTTTAAAATATTCGTTATTTGCTCTCTTCTACCTTGATAACTTCCTTATCCTTGTAGAACCCGCACTTCGGGCAAGCCTTATGCGGCTGTTTAAGTTCATGGCAATGCGGGCACTCGACGAGCGAGGGAGCCGCTGCCTTGAAGTTTGCATATCTCGTATTCGTTCTCTGCTTGGATTGTTTCGACTTGGGTACCGCCATTTTTACACCTCTTTTCTATATTTCCGTGAAATATCGTTTTAGACTTTTCGATTATATACTATCCGCAAATTTTTGTCAACTCATTTTTTCGGCAATTTGTGCCGAATTAAAAAAGTTTACAAAAATTGCCGTGCTTCTTAAGCACCTGCCCGAATCTTCCTCTTTTTGACGCTATACAGCCCGACCGAGCCCCTGCAAACGCTTTCTTTTTTTACGGAAACAGTGTATAATCAAAGAGCTTTGCGCAAAACTACGCACGCGATAACTGCTATCATTATAATATATCCGACAAAAAAAGTAAAGGTTTTCTGAAGTCTGAAATGAAAATTTGCGGCATAATTTGCGAATATAATCCCTTCCATAACGGGCATGCCTACCTCATCGAACGGGCAAAAAAAGAGAGTGACTGCGACGCCGTCGTCTGTGTCATGAGCGGAAACTTTACCCAGCGCGGCGAAATCGCTCTTCTCGGCAAATATACCCGCGCGCGGCACGCACTTTTAGCCGGAGCCGACGCCGTTCTCGAGCTTCCCGCCGTTTTCGCGCTTTCACCCGCCGAAATCTTTGCTCGGGGAGCCGTTAAAATTCTTTCCTCCATTCCCGCATTTGAAGCGCTCGCTTTCGGCTGCGAAACGGACAGCAAAACACTGTTGCATGAAGCCGCGCGAATAACGGCGGCAGAATCGGAGCAACACCGCGCCGCCCTGCGCGGACAGTTGCGGGCGGGCGTCAGCCTTACGCGCGCACGCACCGAAGCGCTCATGCAAACGGGACGGGCAGACCTTGCCGCGTTTCTGCGTTCGCCGAACAATATTCTGGGAACCGAATATAAAAAATCTCTCGACTTTTATGAATGCCGCGCAAATATTTTGCCGATCCTCCGGAAAGGCGCGGCGCATACGGACGCTCTGCCGAACGGGAACATCGCGTCCGCTTCGGCGATACGCGCCGCCGTGCGCAGCGGTCAGCAGGAAAGCATCGCTCCGTGCGTCCCCCCTTATGTACTCAACGACCTGCAATATTTTGCGGATGATGCGATTTTCAAAAAATTTGCACATCTGACGGCACTGACGGCAGACGCAGATATGCTTTCCCGAATTATCGACTGCACGGAGGGACTGGAAAACCGCATCAAGTCCTGCGCAAGAGAAGCTGACGGCTTTGACTCTCTGATCGGCGCGGTGACGACAAAGCGATACATCTCCTCGCGCATACGCCGCATCCTTGCGTCCGCCGTGCTGGGCATCGGCGCCTCGCTTGTGCGCGCGGCGCTGGAAGAACCTCTCTATCTGAAAATATTGGCTCTTCGTAAAAGCCGCGCCGAAGAACTGCTCCGGGAATTCGGCAGGAGCAAATTCCCCATTCTTGCAAGGCAAAACGAAATCAAATCTCTCAAAGGAGCTGCAGCCGAAGCGTACCGGAAAGATTTTCTCGCCGGACATGTTTACAGACTCTGCTGCAAAGCGACGGAAAAAGAACAGCTTCTGCCCGTAATGGGAGACGACAAACTCTGAATTTCATCCTTTATGAATGAGCACAGAGGGGCACCCGCCGGGTGCCCCTCTGCTTTTGCGTCGCCGCGTTTTTTCGATTGCTTCCGAGCTTGACCTGTAAGCCGAGTTCTGTCGTGTACGGTCATCTATCTAGACGCATCGTCGCCGATGCGCTCAAGCGATATTCACGGCGCACATCGGGCGAGCAGCCCTATGCGACATGCGCCCAATCTTGCACCGGACGGGGTTTACACGGCACGCCGCGTTGCCGCGGCGTCGGTGAGCTCTTACCTCCCCTTTCCATCCTTGCAGATTGCTCTGCGGTCTGTTTCTGTTGCACTATCCTTGGAGTCGCCTCCACCGGACGTTATCCGGCGTCCTGCTCTGCGGTGCTCGGACTTTCCTCATAGCGCGAAGCGCCACGCGACCGTATGATCAACTCGGAAGTCTTTATATTATACAAGATTGCCGGCTCGTTTGTCAAGTTTATCGGGGATAATACGGAAGTACTATTTTGCCGCGATTCGCTTGTGTTTTGACAAAAAAAATATTATAATATATTTGTGAGAAATTTGGATTTTGTCAAAAATTTTCATTCGGAGATAATATATGAAAAAAACGAAAATCGTATGTACCATAGGCCCCGCCTGCCGCAACGAAGAGACTCTGACGCAGATGGCTTTGGCGGGCATGAACGTCGCGCGGCTGAATTTTTCCCACGGCGATTATGAGGAGCACAAAACAAATATAGACCTCATCAAAAAGGTGCGCGAAAAGCTGAACATCCCCCTGCCCATCATGTTGGATACCAAGGGGCCGGAGCTGCGTATCCGCACTTTTAAAAACCATAAAATCTTTTTAAAAGAGGGCGACGATTTTACCTTTACCACCGAAGAAATCGAAGGAGACCAGACGAAAGTCGCCGTTTCCTATAAGGGCATCGTCAATGACCTGGAACCGGGCGACACCATTCTGCTCAACAACGGACTGCTCGTGTTCCGCGTTACCGATGTCGACAAAAAGAGCGTGCGCACGAAAGTCGAGATCGGCGGCGAATTGTCCGACAAAAAGAGTATGTTCTTCCCCGACAAAACGCTCAGCCTGCAATATCTGAGCGAGCAGGACAAAAAGGATATCCTGTTCGGCATTGAGCAGGGCATCGACTTTATTGCCTGTTCTTTCACCTCCAAGGCACAGGACATCATCGACATCCGCAAACTCCTTGAGGCGAACGGCAACCCGGATATTGACCTTATTGCCAAAATCGAGAGCCGCAGCGGCGTGAACAACATCGATGAAATCCTGAACGTCGCAAACGGCATTATGGTCGCGCGCGGCGACCTCGGCGTGGAAGTACCCTATGAAGAACTTCCCCAGATCCAAAAAATGCTCATCGATAAATGCCGCCTCGCCAGCAAGCGTTGCATCACGGCAACGGAGATGCTCGAATCGATGATCAATCAGCCACGCCCCACCCGTGCGGAAATTTCCGACGTGGCAAATGCAGTATACGACGGCACGAGCGCCGTCATGCTTTCGGGAGAAACGGCGGGCGGCAAATATCCCGTTCAGGCGGTCGAGGCGATGGCTCGCATCTGTTTGGAAACAGAAAAGCATCTGGAAAACAAATACAGCGACAAAAAGTTCTCTATCCAAAGCCCTGCGGACGCGCTCTCGCATTCCGCATGCGTGCTTGCCGAGGATATAGGCGCAAAGGCAATCGTCGTGTGTTCCCGTTCGGGCGGCACGGCACGGCTCGTTTCCCGCTTCCGCCCCAACATCGACATCGTAGGCATGACCATCGAACCGATGTCTTATCGCAAGCTCGCCCTCTCCTGGGGCGTCATCCCGGTTCTGTCGGAAGAATTTACTTCGATGGACGTCCTGTTCTACCACGCGAAACGCGCCGCGATCAATCTCGGACTCGTCAAAAAGGGCGACCGCATCGTTATCACGGGAGGTAATCCGAACGGGAAGTCGGGCAATTCCAACGTCATCAATATTGAACAAATTTAAAATTTTCGAGGCAGGCAATTTCGTATCGCCTGCCTTTTTTGCGCCCACAAAACCAGCGCCAATTTTTTGCGCCCATAGACATAACATAGCGACCCGCTCGCGCGGGCCGCTATGTTATAGTGAGAGAATATGAAAAAAGTTTGTGTGGTCTTTTGTTTTGTATGGCTACATTATAAAGGATAATTATGATTATTTTATGAAAAGAAAATGAATCAATTATAAAAAAATCAGCTCAAATATACTTTTCGCAAATTTTTTCCGCCACAAGGATGCCGTCGGCTGCGGAACTTGTGATCCCGCCCGAATACCCGCACCCCTCGCCGCAAGGGTACACGCCCGCCGCACTCACACTCTCACAATTCTCGCCTCGCAGCACCCGAACCGGAGAAGAAAAGCGGGTTTCCGCGCCGGTCATTACCGCATCGGGCGAGGCAAAACCATGCAGGCGCCTGTCCATATCTATAATTCCGGCTCTCATCGATTCGGAAATGTACGAGGGAAAGATCCTGTTTAAATCGAACATCGCCGTGCCTGCCGCATAGGTAGGCACGACCTCGCCGAAGCGGCTACTTTCACGCCCCGCAAAAAAATCCTCCAGCCGCTGGACGGGCGCCGCGTAAGAGCTGCCGCCCGCCTCGTACGCCGCGCGCTCGATCTTTCTCTGAAACTCCACCCCGTCCAAAACATCTCCGTTGTCGAAATCTTCCCGCCGGATCTGCACCAACAAAGCACTGTTGGCATTGCTGCCGTCACGCGAATAATTACTCATGCCATTGGTAACGACACCGCCTTCTTCGCTGGCAGCCGGAATTACATACCCGCCCGGACACATGCAGAATGTAAACGAAGTTCTCGCGCCTGCATGACTTACAAGCTTATAATCAGCCGGAGGAAGCAGTTTATGTGTGACAGAGTACTGTGCAAAACTGATTTTTTCCTGCAAATGCTCAATCCGGACGCCGACAGCGAACTCACGAGCCTGCATTGCAAATCCCCGATTTTTCAGCATAGAAAAGGTATCGCGCGCGCTATGCCCGACCGCGAGAACCAGTTCGCTCGGTTCCTCCTCCCGGGCAACTCCCGTTCGTACATCCCGAAGCAGCACGGAACGGAGCGCCCCGTCGGCAATACGAACATCCTCCAACCGCGTATGAAACAAAAATTCACCGCCGAACGCATAGATAAACTTGCGCATGTTGACGAGTACGGTTCGCAGCCGATCGCTGCCGATATGCGGTTTGTTCAGGTATGCGATTTCCTGCGGCGCACCGAATTGAACAAAAGTTTCCAAAACTTCTCTGTTGCGGAGATCTTTTGTTTGTGTGTTGAGTTTTCCGTCAGAAAACGTTCCGGCACCGCCCTCGCCGAACTGAACATTGCAGTCTGCGTCCAAAATATGTTCATTAAAAAACCTGTCGTTCTGCGCGGCTCGCTCCTCAACCGTGCCGCCGCGTTCAACAATGACCGGTCGTATTCCCGCGCGGATCAGACGAATTGCGCAGAATAGCCCGGCAGGGCCGCTCCCCACAACAATCACCCGCCGCGGATGCCTTCTGACCTGGCGCCAAGTTCGCTCCGGCAAAACGATCGGCTTTCTGTCCGCCTCAATAGTATATACCCAATGTATGCCCGATTTATCGCGCGCATCCAAGGACTTTTTTATAATTTGTATATGCGCCGCGGCGTGCAGTTTGCGCGATGCAATATCGAGAAGTTTATTTTCTCTTTCGCCGGGCTTCAGCCTGATATTATCTATTTTCATTCTTCGCTCCCAAAATTCCGCCCGCCGCAACCCAACCGGACGAGAACGCCCATTGCAGATTATAGCCGCCGCAATCTCCGTCCACATCGGCTAGTTCCCCGACAATATACAGGCAGCCTGTCTTTTTGCTCATCAGACACTCATCGAGTTCGGTGACCGGAACCCCTCCCTGCGTGACCTGCGCAGAGTCGAATCCCAGGCTTCCGCACAGTTTCAGTCGATAACCTTTTGCGCTCTTTGCCAATTCCCCCAGCTTTTCAGACACTTCTCCGACCGGACGCACCTCGTCCACGCCGCAGCGCCTGAGTACGCATTTCCCGACGGCGCTGTTCACAATGCAGCGAAACAAGTCCGCCGCACGCATACCGGGCTCTTTTTCCGTTTTGCAAAGCAGGGCGCTCTGTAATTCGCCCACATCAGAATCCGGAAGAAAATCAATCATAACCGTGTCGGCGCGGCGCGCCAGCGGCGAAAGCCTGAACACGGCGTTTCCGCTGACCCCATAATCGGTAAAGATCACGTCGCCGCGCGATTCACCTATGACTTCCCTGCCGTTCAAAAGCTGAACGCGGCAATCGCACCGAACGCCCTTCAGTCCGCGGATATGCGCCGTTTCCGTTTTCAGTTGAACCAAAGACGGAAACAACGGCGTTACGGTATGCCCAAAAGAGCGCGCCAATTCGTAGCCGTTTCCGTCTGTACCGAAATGCGGGGAGGCTTTTCCTCCGCATGCAAGAACCAGCACGGAGCAAGAATATTCGGCTCGATCCGTTGTGACGATAAAGCATCCGCCGGATTTGTGCGCCGACAACACTTTTTCTCCAGTATTCAGGCGAATTCCCAAGGCTGCAAGGCGATAGCGCAGTAAATCGGTGACCGAAGCGGCCTGCCTGGATGCAGGATACACCCGCCCCTCCCCGTCACTGACGAACATTCCGCCCAACGAACGCAAATACCGCAGCAGCTCCTCTCTCCCGAAGCGACGCAAAACGGAGGATACAAGACGCATATCCGAGGAACGGTAATGCGATGATGCAAGATCTGTATTCGTAACATTCCCCTGCCCGTTGCCTGTAGCCGAAAGTTTGCGCCCCGCGCGGTCGTTCCTTTCCAGCACGAGTACGTCTCTGCGCCCCGACTCACCCAGGTGTAATGCGGCAAACAACCCCGATGCACCCGCTCCGATTATGATCGTTCCAAACTTTTCCATGCTCTTCCGCCTGTCTGTTTTCTTAAAATATTGTAAATCATTTTCAAAAATTTGTCAAACCCGTACCAAAAAAAGACCGAATGCTTGACTTTTTTTCGTTTTTGTATTACCATTGAATTGACAAATAATTTGAGGTGATCTTATGTGGGAACAAATGCTTGAGTATTTCTGCAACAATCCTATCTATTTTTATATCGCCGTCGCGCTTGTCGCTGCGATATTGCTTGTGATCATCATCGCAATCGCTGTCGGCGTCAAACGCTCAAAAAAGCGGAAGGCAGCCGCCCGCGCCGCGAAAAGCGAGGCGGCATCGGCAGCGGTTCAACCCAAGGAAACGGCAACCTCCGCACCGATTCAAACGACTGATCCCGTTGTCCAACAACCGGCTCCCGCACCCATATCTCAACCGTCCGAAAATGCAGAAATCGGCGAAAAAGAGACTGAACCCGTCTTCGACAGCACTTCTGCCTTTGAAGAAAAACCCGGCGAACTGAACAGCGAAGACAATGCTCCCGAACCCCCCGCCCTTTCCGAAGTTCAGCCGGCGGAAGACAGCGCGGCTGAAACCGCCCCCGTTCAGAACGAAGAACCCGCCGGGCAAACAGAAGATGCCGAGCAGGCAAAACAGGAGCCCGCTGCAACCGCGCAGCCGGCGAAGGAATCACGCCCGCCGCAGCCGAACAGAAAAGCGACGCAAAAGAACAAACCTGCCCGCAAGAAAGAAGACGAGCGCAAACAAGCTCCCGCGGCGGCAGAGCAGAAACCCGACCTGCGCGGCGCGGAAACGCGCGTCGCCTCGCGTGCAGCCGCTGAAAAACTTCTGACCACCGAAGAGGACGAGCGGAAAACCGCTTACGCGGGGAAATGGGTCATCCTCAAAAATGACTCCGGGAGGTATTACTTTGAATTGCGCGCGTCCAACGGCGAAAAGCTGCTCAGCAGTATCGATTATACTTCCGTCAACGGCGCAAAAAACGGCATCAAGACGCACAAGACCAACATTCAGAAGAATAACATCGTTATTTCCCAGAGTAAAAACGGATCCTATTTCTTCCGGTTGCTCAACGGCTCGAAGCAGCTGCTTTGCACGGGTGAAAATTACCCCTCGAAATCGGGATGCGAAAGCGCCGTGGATTCGGTCAGGCGTTTTGCCGAAACCGCAGTTATTTCCGTTCAGGACGAAGAGAGTGAAAACTGATTCACAGCCTTCAAAAAAGCCACGCTTGACTGCGTGGCTTTTTTTTATAACGTACACACCTGCCCGCCTTCCTTCTGCGTAGGCAAACCGCCCGACAGGCAGGATAAAAATTTGTCAGTTATCCGATCTTTTCAAACAGCCCGTCAATATAGTCGCCTTCATACAGTTCAATCAATCCGCGGTCAGCACATTTTGTAAGAGCACCGTCGAACGGTATCCGCGCGACGCCCTTTGCACCAAACTGCGCCGCGGTTTCCTCAACGCGGCTTTTCCCAAAAATTTCGATTTTCTTGCCGCAATCGGGACACTGCACATAACTCATATTTTCCACAAGACCCAGGACGGGAATATTCATCTTTTCCGCCATAACAACCGCTTTTTTCACGATCATGGAAACAAGTTCCTGCGGCGTCGTTACAACGACGATTCCGTCCAAAGGCAGCGACTGATAGATGCTCAACGGAACGTCGCCTGTTCCCGGCGGCATGTCGACAAACATATAATCGACATCGTTCCAGATTACGTCTGTCCAAAATTGCAATACAGTGCCCGCAATGATCGGCCCGCGCCAGATGACGGGATCTGTATCCTCTTCCAGCAAAAGGTTCATAGACATAACCTCGATGCCGGTTTTGGTGATCGCCGGAAGGATTCCCATTTCCGTCCCCATCGCCTTATCGGTGATACCGAACATACGGGGTATGGAAGGCCCGGTAATATCCGCATCGAGAATCGCCGTTTTATACCCGTTGCGCTGCGCCGTAACGGCAAGCATTGCCGTGGTGAGAGATTTGCCTACGCCGCCCTTGCCGCTGACAATGCCGATGACCTTTTTGATTTTACTTAATTCGTGCGGCGCTTTCTGCATATCGCGGCGAGAGCATTCCTCTCCGCAGCTGCCGCAGTCGTGCGTACATTCTGCCATTATAATGTGCCTCCGTGTTCTGAATTACAGCAGATCCTTCGGATCGTACTCCGCTTTTTTGAATACTTTATCGGCGGGTTTGTCGGAAATTTCTTCCTTGAATACCTTCTGCCATTCAGCGGCAGAGTAATCCTCGATCGTGCAGGTAACGTAATGCCCCGAACAATTCAATTCCGCGGTGAGCGTCTTTACAAGCGCATCAGCAAGGCGTTTTTTTTGCTCCTCGCTTCTGCCTTCCAACATTTTTACCGATATGTGCGGCATACTCCTTTTAACTCCTTTCTGTAAATTGGGCGCTATTTCAGGCTCTTATATAGATTATAATACAAACCCTGCTTTTTAAGCAACTGTTCGTGCGTACCTTCTTCCGCAATTCCCTTGTTTGCTATAAATAAAATCCTGTCCGAATTGCGGATCGTGGAAAGTCTGTGCGCCACAATAAAGGAGGTGCGGCCTTTGAGAAGCACTTCAAGCGCATTCTGGATAAGTTTTTCCATATCGGAGGAAATAGAGCTTGTAGCCTCGTCCAAAATAACTACGGAAGGATTTTTGACGATGATACGGGCAAAGCTGATGAGTTGCTTTTCGCCCGACGAAAGACCTTCCCCGCGCTCTGCCAGTTCTTCATAATAACCGTGAGGCAAACGCTCGATGCACTTATCCGCAAAAATCGTTTTTGCCGCGGCGATGCACTCTTCGTCCGTCGCGTCAGGTCTGCCGTATCGTATATTATCGATGACTGTACCCTTAAAGATGAACGGATCCTGCATGAGAACTCCGACCTTATTCCGCAGAGACTTGAGCTTGATGTCGCGCACGTTTATGCCGTCAATCGTCACCGATCCGCTTTTGACGTCGTAAAAGCGAGTCAGTAGGTTAATCACGGTCGTTTTTCCCGCGCCCGTAGGCCCCACGAGAGCTATGCTTTCGCCCGGAGAAACGTGCAGATTGAAATGCTCGAGAATATTGACGCCTTCCTCGTAACAGAAAGTTACGTCATTAAAATCGATCTTCCCGGCGACATCGCCGAGTTCTATGCTGCTGTCGCTGTCGGCAATGCTTGCAGGAGCGTCGATCGTTTCGAAAATTCGTTCAAGGTTCGCCGATACCTGCGCGAGGTTTTGGATGATGGCAGAAAGCTGGGTAAGCGGCGTGGAAAACAGGCTCATATAACTTAAAAAGGCAATCGTTATGCCTGTCGTGACGCCGAAGGCTCCGCCCATTTGCATTAGCAGAAAGGCAATCGCATACAACATGATCGTGCCGTAATTCCAGAAAACGCCGACGACCGGCGAATTCAGCTCGTTACGGCGGACGATCTGCATCCATGTATCGGAACATTCTTTCTGAAGATCGTGGTAAATCTTTTCATTGTATTCCGTGCGGTTATAGTTCTGTATGATCTTTTCGCCCATGATAGACTCGACGATATACGCAGTACGGTTGGAGTCTTTGGCGCGCTGTTTGCGGAACAATTTGCGGATTGCCTTCCGGATCAGAAAAACGCCGACGGTCAGCGGAATAATCGCCGAATAGACGACCGCCGTGAGGAGCGGACTGAGGCAAAGCATAAATACCGTGACAACAATGATCTTCACGATATTCAAAATGAAGTTCATCAGATAGTTCGTGAAGAAATCGGCAAGTTCCGTTATATAGTTTGTCACACGGACGACAATTTTACCGGCGGGACGGTTGTCGAAGTAGTCGAACGGGAGCGACTGCAGCTTATAGAAAATATCCTTGCGGATGTCGGCAATGATGCCATGCCCCATCCGACCCAAACTTCTCTGCTGGTAAAACGTAATTATAATTTCCGCCAATCCCGCAAGCAGAAATCCTCCCAACGCAAGGAAATACAGCCGATAATTCTCGTCAGGGATTACTGTATCGATGATGAACTTGAGCAGGAGCGGGGTTACCATCGACGAAGCTACGGCGATCAGCATGATGATGAGTACAAAGATCAACAGCTTTTTATGCGGCAAAGCGTAGCGCAAAAGCCGCTTCAGGTTTTTGATGTCGATTTTATCCTTTTCGACCGCTTCATCCTGAAAATAGGTATTTCTCTGTGCCATGCGCTTATGCCTCCCCGCCCGCCAGAGACGTAGCGTCTTCGATCGCAGTCAGCGACTCGTCGTCGTTTTCAGCCATCTGCATTCGGCAGATCTCGGCAAAAGTGCCGTTCCGTTGAATCAGTTCGTCGTACGTTCCGCGCTCGATGATCTCGCCGTCCTGCATATACAGGATTTCATCGCAATCGGAAATGCTGGAAACACGGTGCGCCGCAATGAGGATCGTATGATCGGGGTAATTTTCCTTGATGCTCGCCATCAGCTTGCGCTCGGTAATTACGTCCAACGCGCTGGATGCGTCGTCCAGAACGAGAACGGGAGCATTTTTCAAAAGCGCGCGCGCTATGGAAACGCGCTGTTTCTGCCCGCCGGAAAGACCCAACCCGCGTTCACCGACGATCGTGCGGAACCCCTGCGGCAGACCCTTTATGAAACGGCTCGCCTGCGCCTGTTCCGCCACCCGATGAATAACTTCGCGGGCTATATCGGGAGCATAAAATGCAATGTTTGCATCGATCGTATCCGAAAACAGGAACACATCCTGGAATACATAGGCAAATTCGTTGCGCAAATCGTCGAGATCGTATTCGCGGATGTCCTTTCCGTTGATTTCGATACTGCCTTCCGTAACGTCGTAAATGCGGACGAGCGACTTGAGCAATACGCTCTTGCCCGATCCCGTGCCGCCCATAATGCCGATCTTTTTTCCGCACGGAATACTCAGGTTGATGTGCTTCAAAAGCGGTTTGCCGTCTTCCGTAACGGATACGTTTTTAACCTCGATATTCGGCGCGCTTCGTATCTTGTCGGCATGTTCCGCCTGCGGGATTTTCGTTTTCTTTTCGAGAAAATCCATAATCCTGCCCATGGAGACGATACCGTACTGCATCTGATAAACACAGTTGTTGATCTGCGTCAAAAAGTCCATAATGCGGAGGACATAAGTCACGCACGCAGTCATAACGCCGACCTTGAACTGACCGATGAAAACCATCAAAGTACCGATCGCGATCGTGGCAATATAGGCGATCTGACGGATGACATTGAATATCAAACCATATTTGGCGGATACGTCCACCTGCTCGAGATAAGCGTTTTTCAGATTCCCGTTGACGCGGTCGAATTTATGCTCCTCCAGCTCCTCGTTCGCGAAGGAACGGATAAGCCGTACCGCATCGATGTTTTCCTGCACATTCAGGTTCATATCCGCATTGCAGTTCCGGATATTTGTGGAAACTCTGCGGGCGGCACGGGAATACCGTATAAGAGCGAACAACAGTATCGGAGCAATTGCGGCAGGCAAAAGGAGCATCCACGAGCTGTATGTCGCGAGCAGAACGCATGTCACCGCAATGACAAAAAAGCTGTCTCCCATCATCAGAAGAATGCGGCAATACATTTCCTTTGCCGTGATGATATCGGCAGAAAGCGTCGTCAGAAGCTCGCCGGCATTATAGGACGACACGGTGGAACTGTCCAGGTCGACCAACTTTTTATATGTTATGTCGCGAAGTTCGTTCTCCATCCAGATGCCGTTCTGCTGAAACAGCACGTTGCGCAGATAAATGAGCGCCTCGCGGATGATTTCAAGCACGGCAAAAACGGCAGTTATACTGAAGAATAACTGCCATGTTTTAGGTTCACCGAACCGTCCGTTTATTAGGAACGAGAAAATGCCCGCACCGGAAGCGAGCTGATCGGCGGGATTATAGTCGAGTATGTAATCGACAAACATCGCGCTCAACAAGGGCAGGAGCAAATCGATCGACAAGCCGATGTAACCGATCAGCTGGCAAAACACCGCGCAAGGCAATCGCTTTTTCCAATAGCGCATACCGTAACCGAAAGCATTCATAATCGTTTTTCCGCTATTCTCTCCGTTGTTTGCTTTCATATAATTTTAACTTTTAATTCGGATTTGTCAACGCTTTTCATTCAAATTTTTTATATTTTTTTCGACAAAAAATTTATATAAAATCGGTTGCAAAAAAATGTATTTTAGTATACAATAGAATAGCTGTGCTAGGTGGGGAGTTAGCGGTGCCCTGTATCTGCAATCCGCTATAGCAGAACCGAATGCCTCTTTAGGGTCTGCGCGTGGAAGGCCGCGCTCCGTAAGGGATGTTGATAACAAGGTCTTATGCAACGGACTGCCGTGAACCGTGTCAGGATAGGGATATAGCAGCACTAAGCGGATTTGTTCGTGTGCCATAAGGAAGCTTTGAGGGAGTTACCTGCGGTTTTAACGCTTCGGCGCGTATTTTCGACGGAGGATGCACAGTTTTTCCGATAATTTCAGCCCCGCGTATTTACGCGGGGCTGTTCCCTTTTATTCCCTGCGCGCACTTCTCTGCGCCCTTTCCGCCAACATTCCCCGCCTGCGCCAAAGCGCCCGCCCCGTATGATAACGGGAGCGGGCGCTTTTTGTTAATCCTCCGCAGCCGAAGCCTTCTCCCTGCGGAAAAATTCGTGATAAATGGCGCGTATGCACTTTTCATAATCGGCATTGTCGATCCCGACGATGATGTTGATTTCGCTGGAACCTTGGTCGATCATGCGCACGTTGATGCCCGCCTCTGACAGCGCCGAAAAAAGGCGCGCCGACGTACCGACGTTTGATGCCATGCCATGCCCGACCGTCGCAACAAGCGCAATATTTTCCAAAACGCGCATATAATCGGGGCGAACAGCGGCATCGATCTGTTTGAGGAGTTTTTCGAGCATTCCTCCGGCGAGAAATTTACTTTCGATAACGAGGGAAAGCGTATCGATTCCGGAAGGCATATGCTCGAAATTGATGCCGTCCTGCTCCAATACAGACAGAACTTTGCGGGCAAAACCGACCTCGGAGTTCATCATTGACTTTTCCAGAAAAATGACCGTGAAATCCTTTTTCCCCGCAATGCCCGTAACGATGTTTCCGCTCTTGACATATTTTTTTGACGGCAGAATAATCGTGCCGGGATCCTCCGGTCGGAACGTGTTTTTAATCCGAATGGGAATATCCCCCTTCCTCACGGGGAAAATGGAGTCGGCATGCAAAACGTTCGCCCCCATATACGAAAGCTCGCGAAGCTCCTTGAAGGAGATCGTTTCGATTTTTTCGGGTTTTTCGACGATACGCGGGTCGCACGCGAGGAATCCGCTCACATCCGTCCAGTTCTCGTACACGTCCGCATTCATCGCCCGCGCCACGATAGAGCCGCTGATGTCGCTGCCGCCGCGGGAAAAAGTTCTGATTTTTCCGTCTGCTCCCGTACCGTAAAATCCCGGGACAACGGCACTCCCCGCAGCGGAGAGTTTTTCTGCGATCAGCGGATAGGAATGCGACTCGTCGAAGCGACCGTTTTCATCGAAAAAGATAATGTCTTTCGCATCGATAAACGTGCGTCCGAGTTTTGCCGCAACGACGCGAGCGTTGAGATATTCGCCGCGAGAAGCGGTAAAATCCGCGCTCTTGTTTTCCTCTATTGCGCGCTCGGTTTCGTCAAGAATGCCGTCGATATCGAACGAATCCATTCCGAGCTCGGTAACGATGGAACGGAAACGCTTGCGGATTTTCTGAAAAGTTTCGGCACAGCTTCCCTTTTCTACGCTCTCCCGGTAGCAGGCATACAGAAGGTCTGTGACCTTAATATCATCCGAATACCGCTTCCCGGGGGCAGATACGACCACGAACCGGCGCGCGGGGTCGCTGCCGATGATTTCCGTTACGCGGGAAATGTTGTTGCCGTCCGCCAAAGACGAACCGCCGAATTTGCAGACCGATAAACTCATTTTACAATGCTCCTGCCTTCGATATAATATCGTTTCTCCTCGCTTTCCCCCATCGAAAAGGTCTTGCGCGGCAGACTGCCGTGTTTTTTGACCAACGGAAACAAATCCGCTTTATCCATCTTCGGCAAGGCGATGCCGACCGAGGAAGAATCATCCGTCAGGCGGCGCAGATCCTCTTCGCCGTGTATATAATCGACTTCGCCGCCGAATTTACTTATGTATTCCGCGATATATTTGTCCGCTTCGGCAATGGCGCCGGGCGCATCGCTTCCGAGCATAAACGGACGTTTTTTGCCGCGCACATACAGCGCGCAGACGCACTTCCCGTTCTTTGCCGCCAACCCTGACGCGAATTTCTCCGCATCGACATTTTTGACGATGCGGTGGATCGCCTCGAAACGGATTCCCTCGTCATAGAGGTTGACAGCCTCGCACAGGGCGTACCTTGCGGGATGCGCTTTCCGCTCCCCCGCAGAAAGTCCCTGTTTGATTTTTTCCCACGCCGCCTTCGCCGTTGCCAGCGAATGGTTTCCGTCGCCGACCATAAACAGGAGATTGTCTCTGACCAATGCGCCGAACGCATCGAGCATCGGCTCCACGTCCTGCAAAAATTTCCCGCGGATATGTCCTCCGCCCATATTCAGATCAAAGTCGTACAGCGTTTCAAGCGGAGCATTTCGGTACGGGCCGAGAACGGTATCCTGCGGATCGTTGTACAATACCATGATATGCGGGAATTCAAAAAGTGCGCTCTCGCGGATTTTCAGACGCGGCGGAATGCGCTCGGTAATGGTCGCCTCCGTAGCACGGATGAGAGCATCGCTCTTTTGTTCATACGAATAGGCTTCGAGGTCAACCGCAAGCACGATGCCGCGGCGGACGGGCGATACAGGCGTTTTCCGCTCGGTGAGGATAAACCCGGGCGGGAGGGTTCGGAACACCCCTTCCCGCTTATATTTCTCCATTGCCGACGAAATTGCCGCCAATTTCTCGCTTATGTCGCCGCCGAGGTAAATTTCGGGGAGGGTCAGGCGGAGCGTGGAGGGCTTGTCCCTCACTGTTTTCTCCAATTCCTCCCAATAGGCGGCGTCGGACGTGTGCTGATCGCACGCGATGACTGCCCATGCCTGCATATCGACGGACGGCGCGGGCAGCACGATCTGCGGGATTGCTATACAATTCGGTCTCATATGTTTCTCCGCGGCTTATCTGCCGTAATTGATGACGATAAAGACGACAACGGCAAGAGCGATCGCCAGCAGTTTGATCGGCACGTTGTCGATAAAGATGCCAGCCAGCTTTCTCCAAAAGCTCTTTTCTCTCATAAGCGTTTCCTCCCGTCTGCACTCAGGTCTTTCCAATAGTAATCGTTCAGCGTCTTTTTGAGCAGGTCGTAATCGGCGTAGCGCGAAATTTTTCCGCGTTGAGCGATGGTGATGATGCCCGTTTCCTCCGAAACGATCAGCGCGATGACGTTTGACGTTTCGGTGATGCCGATGCCCGCGCGGTGGCGGGTTCCCAACTCCTTGGGGATGTTCGCGTTCTGCGTGAGCGGAAGGAAGCACCCCGCTGCCTGAATTTTGTAATTGTTGATGATCATCGCGCCGTCATGCAGGGGCGCCTTCGGGAAGAAGATGCCCTCGATGAGCTGCGAGGAGATGTTCGCATCCAGGATGACGCCGCTCTCCAGAATCTGCGACGGAATGTTGTCGTTCGCGAGAATGATGAGCGCGCCGATGTTATCCTTGGAGAGGTTCTGCAGTGCCTTGATAATGTCGGCGACGTACCGTTCCGCCTCGTCCTTCGTTACCGATGCCTGGTGGTTCGAAATTTCGGACAGCATATTGAAGGAATGCATATTGAGAATGTCGCGCTTGACCTCAACGTTGAAAATGACGAGCACAACGCCCGACAAAACGATCGGCACGACCATGTACGCCTCGCCGTTCAGCGTGTCGGTGAAGATAAACACGGCACCCGTTGCCAGAACGAGCAGAACAAACACGGCGATGACCACGCGCACGTTGCTGATCTTCAGAATGCGGAAAACATAATAAAACATCAGCGCGAACAGCACGATGACGAGCGCGTCGACCACGGTAAAGGATGTAAAAATTTTTGCGACGTTCTCAAAGAACTCCATAGGCTCTCCGTTTTTGATCGTTAGTAATAATAGTATTTTACATTAAATTTGAAAAAAAATAAAGCATTTCAACGCAGTCGCCGCCTTAATTTTCCGCAAAACCGAAGGCAAGGCGGGCATTGACGCCGACGAGCGCCCCTTCGGCAGACAAAACCCCGTTTTTAACCGCATTGACAGCACTGTTTACAGCGAGGAAACATTCCTTGACCCGCTTCGCCCCGAGCGCGCCAAGCTGACGGCGGCTCATTTTGACGGCATACTCCTTCATTCCGAGCGCGGCAGCCGTTTCAGCATCCGTCTTGCGCAGGAGGGAAATGTCGAGCAGTCCGCGGAAATAGGCGCACAGCGAATTGAGTACAGCCATGGCGTCTATTCCCCTTTCCGACAATTCGCTCATTACGGAAACGTATTTGCCGTAATTTTTCGCGCCGATCGCATTCGTCATTTCGTAAATTTTGTAATCGGTATCGCGGTAGACGATCTCATCCACGTCGGCAGAGGTGATTTTTTTACTCTTCGCTCCATAGGCGAGGAGCTTTTCCGTCTCCCCGGCAATGCGCGACATATCGCCCAGGCAATACTGCATGATGCGTTCACAGCACTCGGTATCCGCACCGATCCCCGCGCGGCGGAACTGCGCATAAATCCAGCGAAGAACCGTTTCTTCGTCTGCCTTGGAGCAGTCCACGCGCGTGACGTTAGGCGCCTTTTTCAGATCGAACGCCTTGCCCTTCGGCGGCGCAGAATTCACGATGAGAAGAATCGTGCTCTCGGCGGGATGCTCGAAATAACTTTTCAGATAACTTTCGTAATCTTTCTCTGTCGGATACAGGTCGGTAACTTTGACTATGCGTTTTTCACTCATGAACGGGAAACTTTCCGCCGCCGTGACAAGAGCGGTCAGTGCCGCGCCCTTCAGGCTTTCTCCGTGAAAAACGGAATAGTTGAGCGACGGCTCCCCGAGGAATCGCTCTCTGAGCATCTCCTCGCCTCGCTTTTTGAAATATTCTTCCTCTCCGTCGAACAGATAGATCGGCGAAGCGCCCCCTTCAAGGCTCTTTTTAAAAAGCACGAATTTCATTGCTTTTACCCCGCATCCTTTACGGAGATTATATCATTTTTCCAGCCGATTTGCAAGTCGCCCGCCCGATAAACGCTCATTTTCTCCGCCGTTTTTTCGAAATACACCTCCGCCCGCGGCGAACAGGCTTTACGCACGGCATCGTTTTCCGTATTTGCGATGAGCAAGTCGCATTCAGGCAAAGCCGGTACCTCGTCTGCCCCGCCGTCGCAGACAATTCCGGCGCCGCGGATATTCAGGTACAGAAGTTCATCCGAAAAGAATTGCGCATATGCGTCGCCGAAAACAAAGACACCGCTTTCATAGCGGATTTCCACCGTGCGGAAGGAATCGATGAGCTGCGAATCGGCGGGGACGTAGACCGTCTGCAATTCCGCATATTGCAGGATGACGGGAATGCCGGTGTTCGCTTCCCGCGGGGCGGTCAGAAAGATCGCGCCGCGAAGTTCGGTGATCCCTTCTTTGAGAAAAACCTGTTCAATGTGCCGCCCGTCCGCTTCGCCGTATACGATCAGATAATCTCCGTCTGAACTGCGAATCAAACCGATATTGCTTCCGTAATAAGCATGCAGAGTCATGACCGATTCCATACCGATATTGAAATTCTGAAACATCATCGCCGCGATTAATAGCGCACATAATACGGCAGCGAAGGAAATTTTCGGTGCGGGCTTCAGATTCACCTTATCCGAAAGAAAAAAGAGAAACAGATACCACAAGACCGCGCACGAGCCAAAGGAAAACCCGCAGATAAGAAGCACCTTGAATTCAAGCATGACAATGGGCATGACCGACAGGCGCAGGAGATACCCCGGAATAAACAGGAAGAAGGGCGCGGCGAATTGCAGGAGGACAGAGAGCGCGACCGCGCAGAACAGAACGGAGTACACCGCACCGATTACGGGAACGAACACGAGGTTCAGAAAAAAGCTGATGCCCGACACATAGCCGAAACAATCGATGAGAATGGGAAAGGTGGCGAGTTGCGCGGAGAACGCCACGCCGACCGCGGAGCAGACTTTTTGCGGCAAAAATCTGATTTTCCGAAGCAGCCGCGTAAGATGCCCGCCGACAATAACGATACCCGCCGCGGCAGCTACGGAGAGCTGAAACCCGACCGAAAACAGATACACCGGGTTAATGACCAAAACGGTCAGCGACGCACAGGAAACGGAACCGACGCGGTCATACTGAAGACCTCCCGCTTCAGCAAGCATGGCAACCGTACACATGACCAACGCACGGACGGATGAAGGAGAAAATCCGCATACACCTGCATAAAAGCATAGCGCCGCGAACACGAGAGGAACGCGGACGATATTTCTGATGCGGCATTTTTTACAGAGGGCGGAGAGCAGACCGTAGATGATTCCGATATGCAGCCCGGATACCGCAAAAATATGCGCGATGCCGCCATACCGGAAATTCTGCAGTGCGTCCTCGTCCATATAGCCGCTGTCGCCCGTAAGCATGCCGTAGGCGACGGATGCCGTCGCCTCGTCCATGTTGGCAAACAAAACTCCGCGCATGGCGCGGCGCACCGCCGTAAATACGCCGATGCCTTCTCCTTCCGAAAAGACGACTTTATCCGCCGCGGCGCTCGCGCGGTAGCGCGTATTGCCGATGACCGCGTTTGCGTTTACCCTGCCGTACGCCCATGCGTCATACGTCTGAACCTCCGCGTCGAACATCGCCGCCGAGCCGATCTCTGCCGCGGGAACTTCGCCGTAGATATACAGCTGCAATTTCGCGTTCGGGCGGAAGGAGTTCCCCGCGCCATCGATGAGCCAAATATCGCCCAGGGTAAGAAGCGTATACTCCTTCGATTCGCCGATCTCCTCCACCGTTCCCGCGACCGAGCATTCGCCGCTGATTTCGGGCGAGCGCTCGAATGCGCCGATGCGCACGGAAAAGGAAAGACAGCCGAGCGCATAGAACAGGCAAAGCAGCGCGGAGAACAGCAAAACCCCGACGGCGAATTTCTTTTTCCATATGCGGTAAGCCAGCACACCCGCTGCGGCGAGTAAAAACGCCGACGCGCCGACGAGCGCAATCAACCCGAGCATGCACGCGAAAAATATCCCCAAGCCGAAGCTCAGGGACAGAAAAAGCAAAGGTCGGAAGCGCACAATCCCCCTTCCGCGGAAGAAGAGATTCTCGTCCGCCCGTTGAATGTGATTCGGACTCTTTTTCTTTTGCACACCAAACATTACAGCACGAAATAAATATAATACTCTCCGCCGACCAAGACGGCGTCTGCAAAGGAAACGGGGGCGCTCAAATCGTACCCTGCGGGCGGCTCGACGGAAGCAAGCGCGAAAAGCTGCCCGTAGGTACAGCCGTACGGAACACGATAGACGCCGGGGCTGCCGACCTCGTCTCCGAGAATCAAAACATTGTATGACGCATCATACGGTAAGCCCGCATCCGTCGTCTCACGCGTCGCGCCCGCTTTGGGCGGGGCGAGCGACGGGAGAAGCGAGACAGCCGCGGCAGCGAGCAATAAAGCACCGAACAGTGCGATTTTTCCGAAAAGAGCCTTCATGTCAACACAGACTGATACGGTCGCCGATCGAACGGATGAACAGCGAGCGGGATACGCCCAAGGCGACGCATTCGTTGATGAACTCGGTCAGTTTGTCGCTCGGGCGTACGATTTTCAATTCCGCGCATACAGCCGCGACGAGTTCGTCCGCATACAGGCTGACCTTGTTTTCCAGCAGACCCTTGATGAGCGCGATGATTTCGTAAGGAGTGAAGTCCTCCTCCGATTTGCGGATGGAATCTCCCGGTTCGACGCGGTAAAAGTCGCAGTCGAGACACTTATCTGTCTTGCGCAGATAGTCCCTCCCGCAAAGCTGTTCGCGCTTCAGCCCGCAGAGATTGATAAGATTGCCCATCCGCTCCTCCACTTTCGTTCCGAATTTCTGAATTCCGAGCGAAGAGAGGCAGCGCTTCATCAAAAAGCGTTCGCTCAAAGGCTCTTCCGCCGCGGCGATGGCTTTCAGGCGAGAGACGATCTCGGCGTCGTTTTCACCGCCGGTGACATACTGCGAAACGTTCTGCTGCTGCTCCAGCTTCGCGTATCGGTATGCCTTTTTGTATTTTGTTAGATGGTCGCGCCCCGCCTTATCCGCACCCGTGAGGCGGTCGAGCATATCCTTGATCTTTTTGATCTCGCGCTTCGGATTATTGATGAAGTTGATGGTAAAGACACGCGCGACGTTCCAGTTGTTGAGTTTGAGCGTCTGAATCTGCAAAATATTGCGATCCTTCGCACTCGAATTGCTGGCGGTCACGCCGTCGCACATAATGGCGAGGATAAAGCGTTTTTTGTTTTTCGGATCGATGACGGCACAGTCGATCTTGAAATCGGAGACGCCGAGGTCGTAGCGGCATTCATATCCGTACGTTTTGAGTTCCTTTGCAATGTACTTGCCTATGCCGCTCCGCGGCGCCTTCAGCTCGGCAGAACTGATCGCAAGCGTCGTTTTGCCCTTCTCCGCAAACTCGAGGAATGCTTTCAGACCCGCGACGCCCTTGCTGTTCGTTTTTGCAAGGTTGATCATCGCCGACGTCATGGAGGAAAATACGATCATCTCCTCGCGGGCGCGGGAAACGGCGACGTTGAGGCGGCGCCAGCCGCCCACCTGGTTGAGCGGGCCGAAGTTCAGCGAAACTTTACCCGTGCGGTCGGGGCCGTAGCAGACGGAAAACAGAATCACGTCGCGCTCGTCGCCCTGCACGTTTTCGAGGTTTTTGATGAAGAGCGGCTCCTCCCGCTCGTACGCGACATCCTCCAGCTTATTTCGCACCAACGCGTCGGACAGGCGCCGCTCGATATAGTCCTGCTGCGCCGTGCTGAACGTGACGATGCCGATACTCGAGCGGGACAGGACGGGATCCTTCAGGCGGCGGACGACTTCTGCAATGAGCGCTTCCGCTTCTCCCTTGTTCCGCTTGGTAAAGCCGCGGTCGTACACGCCGTCCTCCACCAAGGCGAGCCGCACCTTACTCTCCAACGCGTCGGGCGAAGGGAAGGTACACAGCTTGTTGCCGTAGTACATGATATTCGAAAAGGCGATGAGGCTCTCGTGCTTGCTGCGGTAATGCCAATTCAGGTGCTTTTCGGGGATGCTCAAAGCGAGGCAGTCGTCGAGAATGCTCTCCAAATCCTCCGCGTCGAGGTTCTCCTCGTCCACATAGCCGGAGGTGAAGAAGGAGGTCGGCGGCAGCTGCTTCGGGTCGCCGACGATGACCGCGCTCCTGGCGCGCGCCAGGGCGCCGATCGCCTCGCTGGTGGGAAGTTGAGACGCTTCGTCGAATACGACCAGGTCAAAAAGATCCGGCTCGGGCGAAAGGTATTGAGCCACCGTGATCGGGCTCATCAGCACGCAGGGCGCAAGCCGCGCAAAGAGTTCGGGAATCTGCGCAAAGAACTCCTTCGGCGTCATGCCCCGCATGTTTCCCTTCAGGATGCGCTGGAACGCCAAAACCTCAAGGCTCAAACTCCCTTCGGTGGAAGTTGTCGGAAGATTGGCGATCAGCTTGTTGCGGATATGTTCGCGGCTGATCTTGGTAAATTGCTCATCCAGCGTACGGAACAATTCGATCTTCTCCTCCAGAACGGAGGCAGAGAAGGTCGAGAGCACGGGATCGGCAGAAATATTCGTTTCAATAAAATTGCGGTAGACGTTTTTACGAAAACTGTCGAGAATATTGTCCGACGTGACCGCGCCCGATTCGAGAGAATCGGTGACAAAGGTAAGCCCCTCCTCGTCCAATTTACCGGAAATTTCTTTATACAGGCACCACGCGGAAAGCATATCGATGTTGTCGATCAATGCCCCGGCTTTGGTATTGAAATAGTCGAGCAAATCTTCGTCCGAATATTTTTCCGGATCGGCGGCAATGACCTCGCAGAAACTTTCGCGGCTGTTTTCGAACCCCGCGACCGCCTGTTTGAGACCATCGAGGATCGGGTCGGCATAACCGCCGCCCTCCGCCTGTACGCAGACGCTGTTGAAGCTGTCTGCATTATAGTCCATGAACACGCCCTCCGCTAGCGCGTGCATCTGGCGGAGAGGTTCCATGAACTCCTCACGCTTGCGGAAGTTGATGCGCCCGCCGCGATCGAAAAAGTTCGACGAAAGCGGAGTGTTGCGGCGCACCAGCTGCAAATCTTCGTATATCTGGGCGACGATGCCGATGTATTTGACCTCGTCGGAAGGCGTAAGTTCGCCCACCGCGCTCCGGCGCAGCCGCTTTGCCACAGCCGAAAGCGTTTTCGAACTGCGGTAATTGTCGCCCCAGTTTTCCAGTTCCTGCTCGACAACGACAGGATCGGCGTCCAGATCGACAAGACTCTTGAAGTTCTTGAAATAGTTGCCGAGAAGCCTGTCCAGGCGGCGGTTGGCGTTAAAAAATACATAAAACTCGTTCTCGTCGCAGGAAAAATATTTATCCAACTCGCCGCTGCGAAGCATTTCCACAAGCTGTACGAGAGTCCGCAGTTTTTTCTGTGTAAAGGAACTGATGCGCTGGCGGTAGAAATCGAGGAACAGGGCGAGATAACTCTTCAGGTGCTTGATTTCCGCAAGCAAGACCTCTGCCGCATAGTACACGCGGTTGCGGACATTGTTGTCGTATTCGCGGAGATTGACATTGTCGAAGGGGGAACGGTAAGCGCCGCCGCACTGCTTCGCCGCCGCCGATACCTCGATGAGCATATTTTCGTATGATTCGAGTTTTTCTTTGGTCAGGCTGTCGTAAAAGGTGCTTTCGATATCCAGAACATCGGGCGCGTTTTTGTTCTTTTCATAGATGAGAATCCCCTCGTAAACGGAAACACCCAAACGGCGCTTCTTATGCAGAGCGCGGACGGGTTCGTTCAGAGCCGCCCGCACTTCCTCGATCTGTTCCGACTTCGACGCAAACTCCGAACCTTCCTGCTCCGAGGTGAGCGACAGCGTCGTTTCCATCTTTTTAAGGAGCTGCGCTTTATCCAGCTTCGCCGAGTGCAGCTCGAGGCAGAAGTCGCCAAGACCGATCGAATCGAGCCTCTTTTTGACGACGGACAAAGCCGCCTGTTTTTCGGCGACGAACAAAACGCGCTTGCCGTTGTTCAGGCAGTTTGCAATGATGTTGGTGATCGTCTGGCTCTTGCCCGTTCCGGGAGGCCCGTGCAGGACAAAGCTCGCCCCACCGACCGCTTCCGCAATCGCCGCGAACTGCGAACTGTCCGCCGTCAGCGGGCAAAGGATTTCGGCGGGACTGTAATCGTCTTCCGACTTGTTTTCAAAAACATGGTTCGGAATTTCCAGGCGGTTATCGAGCAGAGAACGGATAAGCGGGTTTTTGCGGAATTTATCGATATTTTTCCGCACGTCGTTCCACATTGCAAAGCGAGCAAAGGAAAAACTCGCGAGGTAGACCTCGTCCAGCACCTCCCAGCGCTTCATGTTGAGGATCTCCATTTTGACCATCGCCAAAATCTCGGAGATGCGGATGCCCGAAGTGATATTATCCAATCCGCGGATGTCGATTTTAAATTCGCGCAGCAAGAATTCGAGGAGGGTGTTGTTGATCTGCTTTTCGTCCTCGGTAAATGAAACGGAAAACCCTTTTCCGCCCTTGCTCCTTGTTATTTTTACGGGGCAGAGTACGAGAGGCGCATATTTCGCCTCGCTCGAATTCGGTTCGAACCATTTGAGAAACCCGAACGCCAGATACAGAACGTTGGCGCCCGCTTCCTCCTCCGCCGTCTTCCCTTTCTTGATGAGATACCGGAGAATGTCGTCGATGTCCTTCGCTTCCGAATAGGTACGAAGGCGTCTGTTTTTCAACTCTACGTCCAACAATTCGTTGAGTACGGAGAGATTTGCCGACACTCCGAAATATTCGTTTACCGGCAACACTCCGCGCACGTCCGCCGTCTTTTCCAAAACGGAAAATTCCTCGCCTGAGGAAAGGCTTTCAAACGTGCTGTTGACGTCCGACGACAGGATATGCAGGGCATACTTGTCGGGGCGGAAATTCAGGAGCGCGTTTTTGAGGGACAAATCGAGCAGGCGGCGCTCCCACTGCTTGTTTTTCGTTACTTTGCCGTCAAGGCTGAGTTTGCGGGCGCCCGAAATAATTTCCGGCGCGGCGTCGATGTCGGTATCCTCTTCGCCCAAAAGCTCGTAGCCTTTAATCCCCTTCACTTTCAGAGGGAGCGGGCGGATACGGGCGAGGCGGCAGCGCCTGACGTCGATGACCGTATCGAACCAGCCGCCCGAAAGTTTCTGCGCGAAATGCTTTTCCGCCGCCGTATAGTTCACGTTCCTGCCCGCGAATACATCCTCCGCATCGAACATGCTGACGTTGTTGATGCCGTCGGCAATGTAATTCCCGAGCAATACGGTATCGTCGCTCACACTGTCCGCAAAACAGTTATCGTACAGCCAGACGCCGCAGGAAACGCTCTTTTCGCCCATCGCTACGACGGGGTGCAGCCCCGCGCACTCGAAGCAGGAGGCGAGGAACAGAACGAGTTCGAAGGAGGTGCCGACCTTGTTTTTGAGGATCTTGGTGATGTCGCCGACGGGTACGGGCGCATCGTAACTGTATTCCGCGGCAGACTTTTCCACCGCCTGGCGCTTGACAGCCGCATAGATCGCCGCGGCGAGAAGACGTATCTTATTTTTGTCCCCCTCCTGATAGCCCCGCCATTCGGTATCGGTGTTCCATTTTTTCAGCTGCGCGCGGGCGTCGTCGAGTACGCGAAGGCAGTCCGCCACCTTCGGGCGGACAAAGGAGGTGAGCAGTTCCGCGTTTCCGCTCCTGCCGCTCCAAAAATCGAAAGGCAATACTACGACGCGGACAGAAGTTTCGGCAACAACGTCTTTCCCGTGCAGAACGCGGATGAGCACCGTTTCCTCGCGAATATCGGAAAGTTCCGTCAGATACAGGGGCGAAGCGATATCCGCAGCCTCGATTTCGACCGAACTTTCATACGGAATCTCCTCGAAATGGCGGGAAAACGGGACTAAAAACCCGTTTCCGTTTTCGATGACGACATCGATGTTTTCCGCCGATTCCGCACCCGCATTGGAAAGCAGCAGCGAAATAAAGAGCGGAACGCGGTTAAAGCGGTCGGCATAACCGTAAAACTGCTGAGCTTTTACCTGCAACGCGAGGCTTTCCTTCAATGTTGATTTAACCGATTTCTTTCCTGCCATTCTCTCCTCCCTGCATATTCCGAACCGTACGGCTGTTCAGTATCCTTACCCTTTCAATTATACCACTTTTTTCCTGTATCCGCAAGCGTTGCGCCGATTCACTGCGGGCAAAAAACGAAATACCGCCGCATGCGTTTATTCCCATATGCGGCACGCCCTATACGGAGCCGCGGCGAGCCAGACGGTCGGCTTCTGCAAGAATGTCCGCATAGCTTTTTGCCGTATAGTCCGGCTTTGCCCCTGCCGCAGGCTTCCCGGACGGATTATACCACACGGAAACGATCCCCGCGTTTGCCGCGCCCGCTATGTCGGAGGACAGCGAATCGCCGATTACGACGCAGTCCGCCCTGCCGATCGCCGCATTTTTCAGAACATATTCGAAAAAACGGCGGTCAGGCTTGGCATACCCGATTTCGTCGGAAACAAAAATCCCGTCGAAAAAATCCCGCAAACCGAGCGATTCCAGCCGCCCGTACTGCGCCGCGGGCGTGCCGTTGGTGATGAGGAATATCCTGCCGCGCTTTTTCAGCTCGGGCAAAAACTCCTCCGCGCCCTCCAGCAGATATCCCGTATGCGACAGCTTTTCGAAATAGACGTCATTCAGCTTTACCGCATCCGCATGCAGACCGAGCCGTTCCAGAAAGCGCACGAAGCGCACCTTCATCAGCTGCTTTTTCGTGATTTTCCCCTGTTCGTATTCCTTCCACACGCCGTCGTTGACAGCCTTGTACAGCGCGAACGTTTCCTCGCTGCAGGGAAGTTCCAGTGCGCGCATCGCGTAAAACAGGCTCTCACGCGAAGAGCGGACGAAATCCAAAATCGTCTCGTCCGCATCCAAAAGATAATTATTCCGCATTTCCGTGCTCCTCCACGATCGCTAGCTCCTTGAGCGCGCGCGTGTAGGCGATGTATTTTTCATGCGGCGCCATATCCGCATCCGCCACCGCCACGCTCGTGAACTCCAGCCCCTTCGATTCGTACACCGTCATCAGATTGATCTTTGTTTTGGATATGCGGCCCGTTGCGCCGAGGATATTGTAATTTTTGCGGCGGTATCGTTCGAACGAGCGTTCGGAAACGATGATCGCCTTCAACCCCTTTTTTTCACGGAAAAAGCCGCTGATGCCGCGCGGGGATATATGCTCGACCGCAGGCCCGTCGAACCCGATCGGGCGCATATCGATGCCGAGATGTTCCGCCACATAATCCACGATCTGATTTGTGTTGCGGTAATTTTGGTTGAGATGGCAGACGGGGAAATCGCCCACCTTTTCCCAGGCGTCGACGCCGCGGAACGGGGTAATGTTTTGTTCCAGGTCGCCGTAAATATTGAACGACGCGTCCACATTGATCGTTTTCAGAAGTTCGTATTCGTTGACGGAGATATCCTGCCCCTCGTCGATGAACACGAGACCGTAACGAGGGCCGAGCCTTTCGCCCAACAAAGCCATGAGAGTGCAAAGCACATAGGCGTCGCAGCGGAACAGTCCCTTACCGATACCGAGTTTGTTCTTGATTTTGCGCACGATCTCCTTATAGAACAGCCGTGCCAGCTCGATATGCGTGCCGCACTTGCCGATCCGCACAAAATAATCGTTGCCGCGCAGCGTTTCGAACAACTCGCAGAAAGCGCCGAATTTTTCGCCGATCTTTTTCACCGAATCCGCTATTTTATCGATTTCCCGAAGCAGTTCGCCGCGGCGGGAAATGCGGTCGGCATACGTTTCGACCTCCTCGCCGCCCCGATAGATTTTATAGCGCCGGAGATCCGTGATCTCCTTTGCGACCGTCTCCTTTAGGCGCGCCAGATCTTCCAATGCGGCAGAAACAACACGACCGTGCATGCGGTAAATGTAGGAAGCAGCACGGTAAAAACTTAAAATCCGCCCGTAAAATACACTGTACACTTTGATTTTGTCGCTTTTCAGGTCGCTTTCGAAAAATTCTCCGACAGCTGTGACTTCGTTCATCAGCTCGCGGAACGGCTTTGTATAGAAAAGCCCGCCCTCAGGCTTTTCCTTGATTTCGCCCAAAACGGCGCGGCGCACGCGTACGCTCGCGTTCTTGAGTTTCGCAAATTCCTCCGCCTGCGCACGGCAGTCTTCCGCCGCCGTTTCGATAAACTGCCCGCACTCGGGGCTGACGAACATACCGACGATTCCGTCGTAAATTTTTGCCAGACGCGTCTGTACGTCCTTGTAAAATTTCGGCGAATAAATATATTCGCAGTACTGCCGCGGCGGCTTAGCAAAAGGGTCGATCCTGTCCGATATATCTACCTCTGCATTGCGCAGAAGCTGCAAAAAATAATCGTCGATGGTCGTCGTTTTGACTTTTTCCAACTCCAGCACCTGCGAAAGCTCGTCGATGAAGGCGTTGAAGGAATCGCTCGGGGTGATTACAAGCACGTCGCGCGGGCCGAGCTTTTCGTTGTTGTACATGAGAAAACTCAAACGGTGCAGCATGATCATCGTTTTGCCGCTTCCCGCGCACCCTTGCAGGATAAAGGAGTCGCGCTCGGGTCTGGTGATGATCTCGTACTGCTTTTCCTGAATGGTTTCGATGATGTCGGAGATTTCTGACTGCTCTTTGCGGCTCTTTAATATCTCCTTGAGATACGGGTCAAAGATGATCTCCTCGTCTCGCCCCGCAATCTCCTCCTTTGTGAGGTAATCTTTTAAATTTAGATATTCGTTTTTGAAGTCGAGCAGTTTTCCGTTGCCGGTACGAAGGGCGCGGCGCAAAATCAGCTTATAATTATATTCGTTTATCGCAAACAGAATCTGGCTCTTCTGGTAATATTTCCGTGCAAGAGGCGCACGCCAATCGACGATCTCCAGGTTCAGATCGCCCTTTTTTCCGATATAGTAACTGTTATACCCCTCTTTGTCGTCCACGAGATCCATACGGGCGAAGTACGGTTCCGTAAAGAACCCCTTGTATCCCTCGATCTCCGCGTGCCATTGTTTGATTTGTGCGTTCAAACCTATGATGGCACGGTAATTTTCCGCCGAAAAATCTTCGCCGCGCAACCCTTCCGTCTCTTTCTGCGCGGAAGCGATTTTTTCCTTCAGCTTGTTGATGTAGCAAACTTTCAGAAGAATCATTACCGCGCGGACGTGCTGTTCTTCCGCCGCACGCTGCACTTCCGTATCCAGCAGATCAAGATAGAACTGCTTGTCCGGTTCTTTATGGCTCCTGATAATCTTTTGAAGCGCTTCGTAAGTCAGGTCCGTCATTTTCCACCCGAATCATAAATTTCTTTCACATAGGAAAGTACTATGATTCAGTATACCATATTTATACAAAAAAAGAAATACCTTTGCGAAAATTTTTGCAAAGGTATTTCAAAATACGACGTATCCTATAAAACTGTCGATGAATTATTCCCATTCGATGGTTCCGCAGGGCTTCGGCGTTAGGTCGTACAGCACGCGGTTGACACCTTTCACCTCTTTCGTGATGCGGTCGGTGATGTGCTGCAGGAGCGCGAACGGGATATCCTCCACCGTCGCCGTCATCGCGTCGACCGTGTTGACCGCACGGATGATGACGGGATATTCATAGGTGCGTTCTCCGCCCTTGACGCCGACCGACTTGAAGTCGGGTACGACGGTGAAATACTGCCAAACCTTGCCGGCAAGCCCGTTTTTATCGAACTCTTCGCGCAGAATCGCATCCGATTCGCGCACGCATTCCAGCCGCTCGCGCGTAATGGCGCCCAGGCAGCGAACGCCGAGACCGGGGCCGGGGAAGGGCTGACGGTAGACCATGTTATCGGGAAGGCCGAGCGCCTTGCCGACCACACGGACTTCGTCCTTGAACAGGAATTTGAGCGGTTCGACCAATTCAAATTTCAGATCTTCCGGCAACCCGCCGACGTTGTGATGCGCCTTGACCGGGCCGCTCTCCAAAATGTCGGGATAAATCGTTCCCTGCGCAAGAAATTCGATGCCGTGCAGTTTGCGCGCTTCCTCTTCGAACACGCGGATAAATTCCGCGCCGATGATCTTGCGCTTCCTTTCGGGGTCGAAAACGCCCGCGAGTTTATCCAGGAAACGGTCTGTGGCGTCGACATAGACGAGGTTCGCGTTCATTTGGTTTCGGAACACCTCGACTACCTGCTCGGGTTCGCCCTTGCGCAGAAGTCCGTGGTTGACGTGCACGCAGACGAGATTTTTGCCGATCGCCTTGATGAGCAGGGCCGCCACGACGGACGAATCCACCCCGCCCGAAAGCGCGAGCAACACCTTTTTGTCGCCGACCTGCTTCTGAATCGCCTTCACCTGCTCGTCGATAAATGCGTTTGCGAGCGCTTCGCTGTTGATGCGTGCCATGTTCTCGGGGCGCTTGTTGTTTTCCATTCGAATATCCTCCGTACTATCTTTTTATCGCTCTCTCTTATCGGCGCGGACGAACGTTTCCTCCACTGCCGTATCGAGGATTTTACTATACAGGAGCGGGCGGCGGTAGGCGTTGCCGTGCACTTCGCTGCGCCGATATTCCCGCAAGAGCGCCAAATCCAGCTCTGCAAGGTACACACCTTCCTCCTCGGGCGCCTCCAAAAGGCAGGTATCGCGCGGAGCCTCCTCGCCCGGGAGATACGCCACGCCGTCGAACACAGTGGAATGCCCGTTGCAGTCAGGCTGGCCCTTCGGGTAATTCGCCGTCGCGATCGCGCACATATTTTCGTACGCCCGCCCGCGCAGCTGCGACAGGCGGTTTATTTCCATCGGGCAGGCGTTCGGAACGAGAATGAGTTCCGCGCCCTCCAACATCAATATGCGCGCGCTTTCGGGAAATTCGCGGTCGTAGCAGATCATCGCGCTGACCTTGACTTTCCCCTCCGCCGTATCCAGCTCGGAAACGGGGAAGCAATTGCCCGCCGTCAATATACGCTCCTCGCCGAAGTCGCAGGTGTGCACCTTCGCATACGACAGGACGCGCCTGCCGAAGCGGTCAAAGAGCACAAACGAGTTGCGCGGCGACGGCTCGTATTGTTCCAAAAAGGTTATGCCGACCGCCATTTGCAGCCGCGCGGCGAGTTCGCCGAAGGAATTGACGAAATTCCCGTCCGCCGCAGTCGCCGAAGTCTTCAATGCGGCGGTATCCTGCGGAAAGGAATAGCCGCAGCTCCACATTTCGGGAAAGAGCGCGATATCCGCGCCCGCGTCCTTCGCGCGGCGGCACCACTCGGCGCCCTTTTTTCGGTTTTCCGCTTCGCTGCCCGCGGGCAGAAGCTGCATAAGCGCAATTTTCATAGAAAAAATTGTCCGCCTCGGTTTTTGCCCCGCCGTTACTCCCACTCGATGGTTGCGGGCGGTTTGCTCGTGATGTCGTACACGATGCGGTTAGCGTGCTCCACCTCGTTGACGATGCGGTTGGAGATGCGCTCCAAAACATCGTACGGGATGCGCGCCCAGTCCGCCGTCATGGCGTCCACGCTCGTCACGGCGCGCAGGGCGATGACGGGCTCGTAGGTGCGCGCGTCGCCCATCACGCCGACCGTATACGTCGAGGTGATGACGGCAAAGTACTGCCAGATCTCGCGGTTCAGCCCCGCCTTGGCGATCTCCTCGCGCAGAATATAGTCCGCGTCGCGCAGAGTCTGCAATTTTTCCTCCGTCACCTCGCCCATGATGCGGATCGCAAGCCCCGGGCCGGGGAAAGGCTGCCGTTCGACGACCGAATCGGGAAGCCCGAGCTCGGTGCCGACCTTGCGCACCTCGTCCTTGAACAAGTCGCGCAGCGGTTCGATGATCTCCTTGAAATCGACGACGGAGGGAAGCCCGCCCACGTTGTGGTGGCTCTTGATGACCGCCGAAGCGCCCTTGCCGCTCTCGATGACGTCGGGGTAAATGGTGCCCTGCACGAGGTAGTCGACCGCGCCGATCTTCTTTGCCTCCGCCTCGAAAACCTTGATGAATTCCTCGCCGATAATCTTGCGCTTCCTTTCGGGGTCTGCGACGCCCTTCAATTTTTTCAGGAAGCGCTCGCTCGCGTCGGCGCGGATGAGGTTCATACCCAGCTTGTCGCGGAACACGGAGACAACCTCCTCCGATTCGCCCTTGCGCAGAAGCCCGTGGTCGACGAACACGCAGGTGAGGTTATCCCCCGCCGCGCGATGCACGAGCGTCGCCGCGACGGCGCTGTCCACTCCGCCGCTCATCGCGCACAAAACCTTTTTGCCCGCGAGCTTCTTTTTGAGTATTTCCACCTGCTCGGAAACAAAATTCGACATCGTCCAGTCGCCTTTCGCGCCGCAGATCTCGTACAGGAAATTGCGCAAAATCATATCGCCCTGCGCGGTGTGGTGTACTTCGGGGTGGAACTGGATGCCGTAAATCTTCTTTTCCGCGTTTTCAAATCCCGCCGCAGGGCAGGTCTTCGTCGTGGCGGTGATATGGAAGCCGGACGGAACCTCGCCGACATAGTCAGTGTGGCTCATCCAGCAGATATTGTTTTTATCGATACCTTTAAAAAGAAGGCTCTCCGAATACTCGATTTCGCTCTTGCCGTATTCGCGCGTTTCCGCATGGGCGACCCTGCCGCCCAGTTTGTGCGCGACGAGCTGGCAACCGTAGCAGATGCCGAGCACGGGGATGCCCAATTCAAAAATTTCCGCATCCACGTCGGGCGCGCCCGCCTCGTACACGCTGTTCGGCCCGCCCGTGAAGATGATGCCGATGGGCGCGTATTCGCGGATCTTATCGATGCTTGTCGTGAATGGCACGAGGTCGCAGTACACGCCCTGCTCGCGCACGCGGCGCGCGATCAGCTGGTTGTACTGTCCGCCGAAATCCAAAACCAAAACTCTCTGATGCTGCATTTTAATTAAACTCCCTTCTCATCTCCCCCTGCCGCAAATGCGCGTAAAAGGAATGTACCGCTCGGAACGGCGGTACATTGACTGCATCCATTACAGACCGCGGGGGCTGTAATTGGGAGATTCCTTCGTGATGGAAATGTCGTGCGGGTGGCTCTCGATGAGGCTCGCGTTCGTGATGCGGACAAAACGCGCTTTTTTGCGCATCTCGTCGATATTGTGCATTCCGCAATACCCCATACCGGCGCGCAGTCCGCCGACCATCTGGTACACGATGTCCGCAACCTTCCCCCTGTAAGGCACGCGGCCTTCCACGCCCTCGGGTACGAATTTGCGGTTGTTTTCCTGGAAATAGCGGTCGTTGCCGCCCGCCGCCATTGCGCCGAGCGAACCCATGCCGCGGTAGACCTTGAAGTTCCTGCCCTGATAAATTTCGATTTCGCCCGGGCTTTCAAGCGTGCCGGCAAACAGGCTGCCGATCATGACGACGGAAGCGCCCGCGCCGATCGCCTTGACGATGTCGCCGCTGTACTTGATGCCGCCGTCCGCAATGATGCGCTTGCCCATCTTGTCCGCCATTTCCGCGCACTGCATGACCGCCGTGAGCTGGGGCATGCCGATGCCCGCGACCACGCGAGTCGTGCAGATGGAACCGGGGCCGATGCCGACCTTTACGACGTCTGCGCCCGCATCAATGAGAGCCTTGGTCGCCTCTGCCGTCGCAACATTGCCTGCAATGAGCGCGAGATTCGGATATTTTGCTTTGATCTTGGAAACTTCTTCAAGAACGCCCTTCTGATGCCCGTGCGCCGTGTCGACGGTGATGACGTCGACCTTTGCGGCGATGAGCGCGGCGATGCGCTCCATCGTATTTGCCGCCCTGCCGACCGCCGCGCCTGCGAGCAGGCGGCCGTTCTTGTCGCGAGCGGAATTCGGGTACTGAATGCTCTTTTCAATATCCTTAATAGTAATAAGGCCTTTCAGATAGCCGTCTTTATCCACGATGGGAAGTTTTTCGATGCGGTGCTTGCCGAGGATTTTCTGCGCCTCTTCCAAAGACGTGCCGACGGGCGCCGTGACGAGGTTCTCCTTCGTCATGACGTTATCGATCGGCTGATCGTAGTTGGATTCGAAGCGGAGATCGCGGTTGGTCAGAATGCCGACGAGTTTGCCGTTTTTTGTGATGGGCACGCCGCTGATCTTGTACCGCTCCATGAGCGCGACCGCCTCGCGCACGCTGTTGTCGGGCGCGAGGAAAAACGGGTCGGTAATGACGCCGTGTTCGCTGCGCTTGACTTTGTCGACCTGGCTCGCCTGCTCCTCAATGGACATATTTTTATGGATAATGCCGATGCCGCCTTCGCGGGCGATAGCGATCGCGAGCTTGCTCTCGGTGACGGTGTCCATCGCCGCGCTCATCAGCGGTATATTCAGACGAATGTCGTCCGTCAGCCGCGTGGACAGATCGACCTCGGCGGGAAGCACGTCGGATGCTGCCGGGATCAGAAGCACGTCGTCAAAAGTCAAACCCTCTTGCACTATCTTGTTCATAAGCATTTCTCCTTCATTTTTTACTCTATGTAATAAATTTTCAAACGAATTTAATCGAGCCGCGGAACGCTCTGCCGCGCGGATTATGCCGCACAATAAATTTGCAGCTGCAACAGAAACGCCTGTAAATTGCTCTGCTCGGCGGGATCTTCGACCTCAAGCGTTTCCAACCGCTCCGACAATGTTTTACAGAATTCGGTGTCGTCCTGCGACATTGCCGCGGCGGCGAGATAAATTACTGCATTGTTCTGCGGAAATGTCTGCCCCAGGCTTTCCAACGCTGTACCCAGCGCCTGCTCCTTTTCTCCTGCATAATATTGCGCAGACGAAACGATTCCCGCGGCATACTGGTCATATTCGCTGAGAATGGAAGCGCTGCCCTGTGTTTCGGCGTCGCGCTCGGAACAATAACCGGCAAATCCGGGATCTTTCAGAAGCGCAGAGCCATAGTCCGCCGCATCGGCGTAATGCCCGGCATCGTAACTGCGTTCTACAGCCTCCGCAAGATCGGCTATATCGCCCGAACGCTCGTAGGCGGCAACGCTGTAATATGCGCCGACGCCGGTCATTCCCAACGAATCGGAAAAAGCCACCATCGCCGACGGCGAGACAAGACTGACCGCGCCGAATACTATGAGAGCAAAAGCGACCAACAGTGAAAAAGTCACCGCCGCAGTTTTTAAAACAAGTTTACCCAACGCTCCCCTCCGCGCATCCCGAATTCCGGCTTTACACGCACACCCGCGCATCCGAAAAAATTATTTTGTTCATTTTATCACAGCGCGGCAAAAAAATCAACTTAATTTGGGAAAGTAATCATTTTCGTGCCGAGAAAAAAATAAAATACAATAGAAATTTTATTGGCAGGTAGAGTCCATGAAAAAATTTATTCTCTCACTCCTCGCAATTTCCGTCTGCCTGGCGGCAATGCTCTTCGGCGGATGCAGCGCACAAGCCGACCTTTCCGATTATGTTTCGGAATTCCGCAGCGACATCTACATAGGCACGCAGGGCGAATATTCCGTATTCGCAAGTTACTCGCGGCGCGAATACCCCTACACGGCAGACGGCAACGTCGGCGATATGAGCGATGTCTTCGAGATCGCGCTCACCGCGCCGGATAACACAAAGACCTATTCCGTCCGCTATTCGCTCGGCGGAAAGGAATACTCCTCCGAGCTATCCTTCGACAGCGTGCGCCTCGTACACCGCTGCTCGCAGACGCTCCCGGCTCCGGAGGAAACGACGATATCCTTTACGATCGCGGTCGCCGACGATGACAGCGCTGAACCGATCGCCGTTTCGGCAACGAGCATTAAGACGGAGAAAACTCTGCAACTTGCCGACCTTCTGGAGAAAGTGCGCACGGCGGAAAGCGATCGCTTCGCTGCGCTCACCTCGGGCGGCTCCTTTGCGGGCGAACTGTATGTGCGCCTGCTGTACGACAATGAACGCTGTTTCTACTACGTCGGACTGACCGACCGCAACGGGAACACCTATGCCATGCTCACCGACGCAGAAACGGGCGAGATCATTGCTACTCGGGGAGAATAGGTCATTTTACCATAATTATATCAGGCATAGTACTTGATATTATTTCAAAAAATCCATTAAAATGTGGTTCTGAACGTATAAATACTCGTCCTTGATTTTAACCCGCTTTCCGCCGACAAGGTCGAAATATTCCTTGTTTTTGACGAGAGCCTCCTCGAAATCGAGGACAAATTCCGAGCCGAATTCGCGCCTGTATGCCGCGATGTCCAGCCCCTCCTCCGTGCGCAGAGCGAGCATGACCTTTTCAAACTTTGCATCTTCACCAGTGATCTCCTCGTCGGAAACGACGGGATAATGGTCGGACAGAATGCACTTGATATAGTCGTCTAAATCGCGCGTATTCGTAAAGCGGCGACCGCACATAAAGGAACTCGCATCGACGCCGAATCCGATGTACTCCCCCCTGCGCCAGTAATTGAGATTGTGGCGGGATTCAAACCCCTTCTTTGCAAAGTTCGACACCTCATATCGCTCGAATCCAAGCTGTTTCAGATAGGCGCGGGCGCCGTCGTAGAGCGCAGCGACCTCGTCGGCATCGGGCAGTTCGCCGTTGAGGTAATCTGTATAGATAGGCGTACCGTCCTCGGGGGTGAGCGCGTACATGGAGATGTGCGAGACACCCTGCTCCGCAGCAAGGTCGATCGATTTGCGGATATCCCCACTCGTCTGCCCCTTCAGTCCGATCATGATATCCGCACTCTTATTGACGTCGCCGAGCAAGCGGCAGGCTTCAACAAAATCTGCCGCGGTGTGCCTGCGACCGAGCTCCTCAAGCTGCGCATCGATCGCCGTCTGCAACCCGATGGAAAAGCGGTTGACGCCCGCCCTCTTGTAGGTTCGGATTTTCTCCGCCGTAACGGTACCGGGGTTCATCTCGATGGTAACTTCGGCATCCGGCGCGAGCGTGTAGCAGGCGCGAATCTGATTCATGCACCCGACTATCCACTTCGCGTCGATCACCGAGGGAGTCCCTCCGCCGATATACACGGTATCGAAAACTTTATCTTTCAAATCCGAGGAACGGAGTTTCATCTCCTTATAGACGCACGCCATGTAAGCATCGGCAAAGCCGATCTTCCCGGGGTAGGAAGTAAAATCGCAGTAGCGGCACTTCGATGTGCAAAAAGGAATGTGGATGTAGATCCCTGCCATATCAATTTACCCTCACTTTTAGGCAATTATGCCTGACATAATACTCTGAAAATTACCAAAAATACCGCTGATTACGGATTCCAGCGGTATTTTTCCATATCGACGTAATAAAGCCCGTCTCTTTGAACAGCTTCGACGCCCTCCCTCTCCAACAGCTCTTTTTGCACCTCGGCGCCGCCGAAGGCGAATGCGGGAGCGAGCCTTCCCTCGCGGTTTACTACGCGGTGGCACGGCACGACGCCGGGGAGCGGGTTGACGTGCAGCGCATATCCCACCGCGCGCGAGGAGCGAGGGCTTCCGCACAGGCGCGCGATCTGACCGTAGCTTGCCACTTTTCCGCATGGGATCCTCTGCACCGCCGCATAGACACGGCTGAAAAAATTATCCCCTTCCGCTCCGCGCTTCATCATTCCCGCACGGGAATCCGCATCAAAAATTGCGGCGCTCTGCGGAAAATTTTTAATGTAAACCTTCCAATAAATCGGCTCGCCGCAGACCTCGTCCGTACATTCTTCCCTGAGAACGTAGCCCATGCGTTCGTAAAACTTTTCCGCCGGGATCGAGGAATCGACCTGCACAAAGGGAGATGTTTTTTGTATCTCCCTTTCGGCAAACCGCAGGAGAGCTGCGCCCACGCCTTCGCCCTGCACATCGGGAGAAACGAACAAGCGATGCACTTCCGCGCCCTCCGCCGTAACCGTCCCGATGATCGCACCACCGCGCACGCAAACATAACATTTACCGTACTCGACGGAGGACAAAATATTTTCTGCCGAATGAAAATCGTGAAATGCGCCGACGATTTTTTCCGTATAATATCCCGTATAACACTCGTCGATCGTGCGGGATACCAACTTGAAAATTTCCTCCGCATCGGAGCGGCGCGCTTTCCGTATCTGAAATTTACTCATTTATTCGTCTTCAAGATGGACATAAACACTTCGGACGGAACTTCGACCGAACCGATGCTCCGCATGCGCTTTTTGCCCTCTTTCTGCTTTTCGAGCAGCTTCTTTTTGCGGGTAATGTCGCCGCCGTAGCACTTGGCAAGGACGTCCTTCCGCACCGCTTTGACCGTCTCGCGCGCGATGATCTTTCCGCCGACAGCCGCCTGAATGGGAATCTCGAAGAGCTGGCGCGGGATTGCCTCCTTCAGGTTTTCCGCGAGTTCCCTGCCGCGGGGGTACGCCCTGTCCTTATGCACGATCATGGAGAGCGCGTCGCACACGTCGCCGTTGAGCAGAATATCAAGCTTGACAAGTTCGCTCCGCTCGTAGCCGATGAGCTCGTAATCGAAGCTCGCATAGCCGCGCGTGCGCGATTTGATTTGGTCGAAAAAGTCGTAGATAATTTCGTTGAGGGGCAAGGTGTACAAAAGTTTGACCCGCTTTTCGTCGAGATAGGTCATATCCTTGAACACGCCGCGCTTATCCTGGCACAGATCCATAATCGAGCCGATGTATTCGGGCGGGGAATAAATTTCGACCTTGACAATCGGTTCCTCCATGTATTCGATGTCCGTCTGATCGGGCAGGTGCGACGGGTTGTCGACAAACAGCTCCTCCCCGTCTGTCTTATGCACTTTGTAGGAAACGCTCGGCGCGGTGGTGATGATGTCGAGATTGAATTCCCGCTCGATGCGTTCCTGAATAATTTCCATGTGCAGAAGCCCCAAAAAGCCGCAGCGGAATCCGAACCCGAGCGCGACGGATGTATCCGGCTCGAAGATGAGCGACGCGTCGTTGAGTTGCAATTTCAAGAGCGCGTCCTTCAGGTCGTTGAACTTGCTTCCGTCCAGCGGATAGATACCGCAGAACACGACGGGTTGCACCTTTTTATAGCCGGGCAGCGGCTCTTTGGCGGGCGAAAGCGCGTTCGTGACCGTATCGCCGACGGCGACGTCCTGTATGCTTTTAATGCTCGCCGCGATATAGCCGACCTCGCCCGCTCGCAAAATCTCCTTGGGGGCGAGTTTGGGGCTGAAGGCGCCCACCTCCGTCACGTCGTACTGCTTGTCCGACTGGAATGTCCGGATAATGTCCCCCACCTTGACGCTTCCGTCCTTGATGCGGACGAATAAAATGACGCCCTTGTAGTTGTCGTAATAACTGTCGAAGATGAGCGCTTTCAGCGGCGCCTCGGTATCGCCGTCGGGCGCGGGGATATGCTCGACAATTTTTTCTAAAATGTCGCGTATATTTGTGCCTTCTTTAGCGGAAACGCAGGGAGCATAGGAAGCATCCAGCCCGATTACGTCCTCGATCTCCTTGCGGGTGCCCTCGATATCGGCGGAGGGAAGATCGATTTTATTGATGACGGGGATGATCTCCAGGTCGTTTTCGAGGGCGAGGTAGACGTTTGCGAGCGTCTGCGCCTCGATGCCCTGCGTGGCGTCCACGACCAAAATCGCACCCTCGCACGCGGCGAGCGAGCGGGAGACTTCGTAGGTAAAGTCGACGTGCCCCGGCGTATCGATGAGGTTAAATTCGTACTCATTTCCGTCGTCCGCCTTGTAAAACATGCGCACAGGCGTCAGCTTGATGGTAATGCCCCTCTCCCGCTCCAAATCCATCGAGTCGAGGAGCTGATCCTCCATGTCGCGCGCGGAAACCTGCCCCGTAAGCTCCATGATTCTGTCTGCAATGGTGCTCTTGCCGTGGTCGATGTGCGCTATAATGCAGAAATTGCGGATATATTTGCTCGGCTTTGCCATTCCTTCCTCCGTGGCGTTCTTGCGTTTGTTCAACCTCTATTATATACAAAAAGCGGCGAAATTGCAAACGAATCGGCAGCAATAAAAAGAGAGCGGAGCATGATGCTCCGCTTTTTCTTTAATTCTGATCCATATAATTGTGGTGCTTGACGCGCAGCCTTGCGAACGCACGCTGCAGCGCCTGGCGGTTGAGGCGGTATTCCGCCGCGCTCCGATTGCGCCGAAGCTGCTCCTCCGCGCGTTCCTTCGCTTCCTCCGCGCGGCGCTCGTTGATGTCCTCCGGCCACTCGACCGCCTGCGAAAAGGCGATCGTTTCGTCCGGGCGGACTTCGACGAAGCCCTCGCTCATGAACGCCTCGCGCGTTTTGCCGTTTTCCGTGATGCGGATGACGCCCGGTTCCGTGGCAAAAACCATCGGCTGGTGCCCCGCCATGACAGTACAAGCGCCGCCCAGCGCGGGGATATTGATGCTTTCCACCTCGCCGCGATAAAAGGTCTTTTCGGGCGTGATGATCTCCAAAAAGAATTTATTCATTTTTCACTCCCGACGGCAAGGGTGTTACTCCCCTGCCCGCATTGTCCTCGCCTTTGCCTTTGCCTCGTCGATATCGCCGACGTTGAAGAAGGCGTTTTCGGGCAGATCGTCCACCTCGCCCGATAGGATGGTTTTAAAGCTCTCAATGGTCGCCTGCAAAGGCACATAGCGCCCTTCCAACCCCGTATAGATCTTGGAAACGGAGAAGGGCTGCGACATGAATTTCTGAATTTTACGCGCGCGGTAGACCGCCTGTTTATCTTCCTCGGAAAGTTCGTCCATGCCGAGGATGGCGATGATGTCCTGCAATTCCTTATACCGCTGCAGGGTCGCGATGACCTTGTTCGCGATGTCGTAATGCTCCCTGCCTACGATCTGCGGGTCGAGGATACGCGACGTCGATTCGAGCGGGTCGACCGCGGGATAAATGCCCATTTCCACGACCTTACGCGAGAGAACAGTCGTCGCGTCGAGGTGGGAAAAGAGCGCCGCGGGCGCGGGGTCGGTAATGTCGTCCGCGGGGACGTACACCGCCTGAATGGAGGTGATTGAGCCGCGCCGCGTGCTCGCGATGCGCTCCTGCAGAAGCCCCATTTCCGTGGCGAGCGTCGGCTGGTAGCCGACCGCCGAGGGCATGCGCCCGAGCAGAGCCGAAACTTCGCTGCCCGCCTGAATATAGCGGTAAATATTATCGATGAACAGCAGCACGTCCTGCCGGTTCACGTCGCGGAAATATTCGGCGATCGTGAGACCGGTAAAGGCGGTGCGCATACGGCTCCCGGGCGGTTCGTTCATCTGCCCGTAGACGAGCGCGGTGTTCGCAATGACGCCCGATTCCTCCATGTCCGCGATCATGTCGTTGCCCTCGCGGGAGCGCTCGCCGACGCCCGTGAAGATGGAATAGCCGCCGTGTTCCTTGGAGATGTTGTGCATCAGCTCCATGATGAGGACGGTCTTGCCCACGCCGGCGCCGCCGAACAGACCGATCTTACCGCCCTTGCTGTACGGGGCGAGCAGGTCGATGACCTTGATGCCCGTTTCGAAAATTTCCGTCGAGGGGCTCTGGTCGTAGAATGCGGGCGGTTTGCGGTGGATGTTCCAATGCACGTCCGACTTGACTTCGCCCTTATTGTCGATGGGTTCGCCGAGGACGTTCAGCACCCTGCCGAGTACCGCCTCGCCGACGGGTACGGTGATCTGCCCGCCCGTGTCGAGTACCGTCATGCCCCGCGAAAGACCGTCTGTCGCAGTCATGGCGATACAGCGGACAAAACCCTTTCCTTCGTGCGCCAGCACTTCCAGGACGGCATCCGTCCCTTCGATGACCAATTTTTCGTTGATCGGCGGCATATCGTCTTCAAATTCCACGTCTATGACCGGGCCGATGATCTGACTTATCCTACCGGGATTTACCATGATTGTGCCTTACCTTCTGATGTAGATTGTTGTCTGAAAAAAACCTGCCCGATGAAAGGTCTAAAAGCTCTGTCGTGATGGCGCTCTGGCGCAGGCGGTTGTATTCGAGATTGAGCGCATCGAGCATCTTTTCGGCGTTTTTGTTCGCATTTGACATCGCCATCATGCGCGCCGCATGCTCGCTCGCCGCCGAGTGAATGAGCGCGGAATAGATCATGCCGATCAGATACTGCGGCACGAGCACGTTCAAAACCTCGTTCGGGGAAGGGTCGTAATCGATCTGCCCGCTGTAATCGGTATTCAGATCCGCCTCAATATCCTCCTCCGCAACGGGAAGAAGTTTGACCATGACCGGCTCATGCACCGAGGTCGAAAACATGCGCGTGAATACGACGTACACTTCATCCATGAGGTTGCGGTCGTATAAATCGAGAATATCGCGGGTGATGCCGCGCGCGTCGTGCAGCGTCGGACTTGCGACCGCGTGCGTAAATTCGAGGTCGACCGGCTGTTTGCGGTTCTCAAAATAGGCGCGCGCCATCTGCCCGATGGTGACGATATAATGCACGGGGCGCTCCTGCATATGTTTCCACGCGAGATTCAGAACGTTGTTGTTGAACGCTCCCGCGAGCCCCTTGTCGCCCGCAACCACGATATAGGCGGTGCGGTTGTCAGGACGGCGGTCGATGTACTTGTGGCGGATATCCGTGCTGTGGCGCATGATATCCTTCAGGGTATAGCGAACGGTATCGAAATAGACAGAACTAAACGACTGCTTTTGTATTGCTTTGCGCATCTTGGCGACGGAAATAAGCTCCATCGCCTTGGTGATCTGGTGGGTATCCTGGATACTCTTGATGCGATGTTTGATCTCCGTTATATCCGCCATATTATTCCGCCTCCGCCGGTTCCTCTTCGGCGGACGAAGCGCCCGCGCTGTCATCGCCGACCGAGCAGTTGATGTATTCTTCCGCGACGGCAAAAATCTTCCCTTGCACCTCGTCCGTCAGCTTTTGGTCGGGGTCGATTTCATCCAACAGAGAGGCATGATTGACGCGGATGTAATCCAACAGCCCGTCAACGTATGCCGACATCTTCTTCTCCGGAATTTTATCGACCAGGTCGCTCTGCGAAACGGCGAGCAAAATGATCATGTCCTTGACGGAATAATTGAGATACTGCCGCTGTTTGAGGGTATCCGTCATTTTCAACCCGCGCGAAAGCGTTTTTTGCGTTTCCGCATCGAGGTCTGAACCGAACTGCATGAAGATGGCGAGTTCCCTGTACTGCGCGAGGTTGACGCGGAGCTGACCCGAGATCTGGCGGATCGCGGCGCGCTGCGCACTGCCGCCCACACGCGAAACGGACAGACCGACGTTGACCGCAGGACGCACGCCGCTGTTGAAGAGTTCGCTTTCCAGATAGATCTGCCCGTCCGTAATGGAGATGACGTTCGTCGGGATATACGCCGATATGTCGCCCGCGAGCGTTTCGACGATGGGAAGCGCCGTGATCGAACCGCCGCCCTTTTCTTCGCTCAGCTTTGCGGAGCGCTCCAAAAGGCGGGAATGGAGATAGAAAACGTCGCCCGGGTACGCTTCGCGCCCTGCGGGGCGCTTCAAGAGCAGGCTCATCGTGCGGTACGCGACCGCATGTTTGGACAAATCGTCGTAAACGATGAGCACGTCCTTGCCCTGGTACATAAAATATTCCGCCAGCGCGCAGCCGCTGTACGGCGCGAGATACTGGAGCGGAACGGGGTCGTCCGCCGTGGAGGAGACGACGCAGGTATAGTCCATCGCACCCTCGCTGCGCAGCGTCGAAACGATCTTTGCCAGCGACGAAGATTTCTGACCGATGGAAACGTAGATGCAGATCACGTTTTCATTCTTTTGGTTGAGTATGGTATCGATGGCGATCGCAGTTTTGCCCGTCTGCCTGTCGCCGATGATGAGTTCACGCTGTCCCCTGCCGATGGGGATCATGCTGTCGATGGCGAGGATTCCCGTCTGCAAAGGTTTGTTGACCTTTGCCCTGTCCATAATGGCTGGAGCGGGATATTCGACGGGGCGGTATTTTTCCGACTTGATTTCCGCCAACCCGTCGAGCGGCTGACCGAGCGGGTCGACGATTCGCCCCAAAAGTTCCTCTCCCACACGCATCTGAACTGTTTCGCCCGTGGAATATGCAAGATCGCCGTATCTGACTTTATCTTCGCCCGAAAACAAAACGGCGCCGACCTGATTGCGCTCCAGGTTGAGCGCGAGGGCGCGGTATCCGCCCTGAATTTCGAGAAGTTCGTTGTATTTAACATCCCGCAGACCCGTGATATGCACGACCCCGTCGCCCGAATAAATGATTCTGCCGCAAGCGCGTTCGTCCGTATATTCGCGCACGGAATCCAGTTTTTTGCGGATTCCTCTTCCTATCGCATTAACGTCAATCATAGTACACCTTGTGCGTGCGGCGTCATAACGAATGTTTGATATTCTCCAGCCGGCTCCGCACGGAACCGTCGTAAATGACGTCGCCTATATAAATGATGATGCCGCCGACGATCTTCGGATCGATGGTGTATTTTACTTTCGTACACCCGCGGCTTTGGGTAAACGCCACGATCTTTTCGACGAGATCGGCGTCCGGTTTTCTGGCGAGGATGACCCTCGCCGTTTCATCGCCATGCGTATTCATAATCAATCTTTGCTCCACTGCGCAAGGCTGTCTTCGATCAGTTTTTTATCGTCCTCGGGCGTAACTTCCCTGGCAAGCACCTTTTCCGCCACAGCCAAAGACACATCCGCAATCTGCTTTTCGATGTCCGACTGCAGCTTGCGATGCTCCTCTTCCATCTCCTGTTCCGTGCGCTCGATCAGGCTCTTCGCCTCCCTGCGCGCGGAGGAAACAATATCGTCCGCCTTCTGGTTCGCGACTTTGACGGCATTTTCATGGATGACCGCAGCCTCCTTCTTCGCATCGGACAAGACGGCTTCGGTACTCTCCTTCATCTTTTTTACCTCTTCGTTCAGCTCGGCGTTTTCCTTTTCGATTTTCTTGACCTTCGCCTGGCGTTCCTTGACCATGCGCTTGACCGGCTTGAAAAGTAAAAAGTACAGCCCGACCGTCAGGACGACCAGGTTGAACAGATGAAGCACGATGCTCTGCCATTCCAGACCCAACGCCTCAAAAGGATTTGCGAGCAGACCCGCAACGAATAACATATTCATTCCACACCCTTTTTTTCTTTACTATATTATTTGCTCTCTCGATCGACTTCGGCTATGCCGATGCGTCCTTTCCCGTCAGGATACGAAAATAAGAAGAATGCTGACAAGCAAACCGTAAATTGCCGTCGTTTCGGCGAATGCGAGACCGAGCAGCAACATCGTGCGGATCTTGCCGACCGCTTCCGGCTGGCGCGCGGTCGCCTCGACCGCCTTGCCCGTCGCAATGCCCATACCGATACCGGCGCCCAAACCGGTAACCGCCGCAATACCTGCACCCAAAAGCGCCATATCCGACGCAAGAAGATTCGCAATCATCGTAACTAAAAGTTCCATTTTGTCCTACCTCCGTAGATATGTGATAAGATTTTAAACGATTGAAACAATTTATATCGAAGCGGCATCTGCCTGCACCGCTTTTTTCCGCTTTTTCTTTTTTTCCTTTTTCGGCGGAACTTCGATCGCCTCCTGCACGAACGTGAGCGTCAATGAGGCGAAGACATACGACTGAATAAACGCATGGAACAGGGTGAAAAGCGGCGTCAAAATCGCCGGCAAAATCAAGGGAAGACCAATATACCAGATCCCTTCAACAAGGATATATACCAAGTCCATCATGACCATGCCGCTCAATATACTGCCGAACAGACGGAACGTCATGGAGACGGGTACAGCCAGATCGGTAATGATGTTAATGGGATTGATATAATGCTTCAGCCGCCGCGCCTTGTTTTTGGCAAACCCGAGCGTATGGATGAACAGGAAGGTACACAGAGCGAGAGCCAGGCATGCGCCGAGGTCTGCCATCGCCGGGCGAAGACCGAACATTTCGATAAGCACGCCGCAGCAGATGTATGCCGCCGCTCCCAATGTATACGGCCCCATCAGACCGCCGTACTCTTCCGTCATTTCGTCTGCACTCTTATCGAAGAAAGCAACAAGCCATTCGAGGAACATCTGAAACCCGGTCGCAACCGTCTTCCAATGGCGAATGACCGTAAGGCGGATGATGAGTGCCGCCAAAAGCAGCGCAACGACGACCACGAACCCGGAGAACACGCTGTCGTTAACGACGAACCATCCCCATTCGATGATATGGGTTTCCGTATTCGGGAATATTTTGTCGCCCAGCTCCGAAAAGTCGACGGCGAGCAACTGCGATGATAAATTCGACATTTATCAAACCTCTGTCCTATAAACTTAAAGTTATTCTACTACTTTTGCCGCGATTTTTCAAGCAAATGACAGCCGCCCTGCAATAAAATATTTTTATAACAGTTATAGCAAATTTTTGTGCAAATGAATAAATTTTCGCAGCGACAAGCCGGAATTTCCGCGGAAGAATGAAACGTTTGGCGAAAATACAGCAAAATGCGGCAAGCTCCTTGCTTTTTGCCCGCACTTATGGTACAATTTGAGTAACGGAGCAAATTGCAATGAAAAGTTACAAATTCAGATTTTCAAAACTTGTCCTCGTCCTGATCGGACTTGCCATCGCGGCGGCGCTCGCCGCTGTCGCTTACACGGTCTACCGCATCTATTTATACGGGTTTTCTTCGCCCCTGCTGGTGATTCAGCATGTAGCCGTGCTGATCGTCGCAGCGCTGGCGATCGTCATATTCGTTTCCCTGCTCATCCGTTCCGTCTATAAAATTACCGATACACAGATAATTCTGTGGTTCGGCATCGTGAAACAGACTTTTAAAATTGCCGACATTGAATCCGTCCATCTTTTTACAAAGACGAACAAGCTCGTCATCTATTTTAAAGACGACAAATATACCGTTATCGTCGTCAAACCGGAGTGGTACAACGAATTTACGAAAGAGATCCTTGCGCGAAACGACAAAATCCGCTATGACGTTTCCACGACGGATAAAGACGAAACGGAGTAATATCCCTTATTGTTTGCACATTCCCGCAATAGTATGAAACGGAAAACGAAAAATCATCCCGCGGCGGACGCCTCTTTATGCGGCGCCCGCCTTTTTTCGGGCAGTTTACCGCCAAAATTAAGCTTAAAAAGGGGCAGGCTCTCCGCCTGCCCCTTTCGATTGAATTGCCCTGATTTCTTACTTGAAATATCTCTTCAGCAAGCCGTTGAATCCGGCGCCGTGACGCGCTTCGTCCTTCGCCATTTCGTGAACGGTGTCGTGAATGGCGTCGTAGCCAAGCTCTTTCGCCCTCTTGGCGATCGCCAGTTTGCCTTCGCAGGCGCCCGTTTCCGCCGCAACCCGCAGCTCCAAATTCTTTTTCGTGGAATCGGTGATGCATTCGCCGAGCAGCTCCGCAAACTTGGATGCGTGCTCCGCTTCCTCATACGCATAGCGCTTGTAAGCCTCCGCGATTTCGGGATAGCCTTCCCGCTCAGCTACGCGAGCCATCGCGAGATACATACCGACTTCGGTGCATTCGCCTTCAAAGTTGGCGCGGAGACCGGCAACAACCTCTTCGTCCAAACCTTTGGCAACACCTACTTCATGAACGCAGGCAAATTTGATTTCCGCATTGTTATCGATGGGAACGAATTTGGTAGCTTTGCAAACGGGGCAAACGGTAACGGAATCATCGACGATTTCGCCGCAGATAGCACATCTTTTCATTACAATAACCTCTCTTTTAATGAATTTCTCGGAAAGTTTTCCCCTTCCCTTGTTCGATACCTATTTTAACATCATATCGGCAAAAATACTGTTGCAAAAGCAACAAAATTGAATCTTTTTTCAGAAAATGTGATATTTCGGGCAATACAAACCAAACTAAACATAAATTTCGCAGTGTCCTTGCTTTTCGCGAGGCAAGTGAACGTTAGCCGCAATAAGTGAACGTTATCCGCAATTTTATTCAGAAAATATGTGAATTTTTCCCATTTTTCTGCTTTCTTTATATTGACAGAAGGCGCACTCCATGTTACAATGAAAACGAAAAACACGATCGTTTGCGATCGAAAAGGCGGTGAATCATGAAAAAGTACAACGACCCCCTGGCGCTCGGTCGCGCCGACCCTTACATCTATAAGCATACGGACGGGTACTATTATTTTACGGCGACCTACCCCGCATACGACCGCATCTGCATCCGCCGCGCCAAAACCATCAACGGCCTTACGGACGCGGAGGAAAAGGTGATCTGGCGCAAGCACGAGACGGGCGTTATGGCTTCGCACATCTGGGCGCCCGAACTGCACTACATCGACGGAAAATGGTACATCTATTTTGCCGCGGGCGAACATGAGAACATCTGGGAAATCCGCCCGTATGTGCTCGAATGCGCGGACGCCGACCCCATCGGCGGCACCTGGACGGAAATGGGCATGATGCAGGCGCTGACCCCGCCCGACGAGAACACCATCAACGGGTACGACCGCTATTCCTTTACCGACTTTTCGCTGGATATGACCACCTTCGAACACCGCGGCAGACGGTACTGCATCTGGGCGGAAAAGGTGGGCAGGCGGTTCGGCATTTCCAACCTGTATATCGCGGAGATGTCCGCCCCCAACAAACTGAAGACGGTACAGGTGCTGCTCACCACGCCCGACTACGACTGGGAGCGCATCGACTTTTGGGTGAATGAAGGCCCTGCCGTTCTCAAACACGGCGGCAAAATTTTCGTGACCTATTCCGCATCCGCCACGGGGCAGATGTACTGCATGGGCATGCTGACGGCGGACGAAAACGCCGACCTGCTCGACCCGCGCTCGTGGAGCAAGAAACGTTACCCCGTACTGCAAACCGACCCCGCCAAAAAGGTGTTCGGGCCGGGGCACAACAGCTTCACCGTCGGCGAGAACGGCGAAACGCTGTGCATCCTCCACTACCGGGACTATTCGGACGAGCATATTTCGGGCGATCCCCTGAACAACCCCGACCGCCACGCGCATGTGCTGGAAGTACAGTTCGACGAGAACGGCGAGCCAGTTTTTAAATTGTAAAAGATAAATAGACAAAATCGACATTTTCGTTACCGATCATCCCGCTCGTTTTTGATTCCCATATACTTGGTTGTCGGGAAAACGTAGGCCCCGTACAATATCTGCATCAATAATTTGAAGCAATAAAAGTATCTATACAAAAACTCCGCAGAGGAATCTCTTCGGAGTTTTATCTTTTATGGATATAGTTCGTTATTCGCTCTTCCAAACAAATTGTTCCGCAGGATATGCCTTTGCATTATCCTCACCTTTAGTGTTGTACAAACAAACACATTCCGCATAGCTTTCAATCAGATTTTGTGACACATTGATGCAACCATACCGGACTTTATCAGGGTTTTCGACACCTTCCGCCGATATTTCCACTTGATTCTTTGAAATGAGTTTTACGGTAGCCGACACATACGCCTTTTTATCTTCACCGATTTCAAAACCGTTCATTCCACTCAAGACAAGTCCTTTGCCGACATTAGAAAATGTAACGATGATTTTATTCCCTGATATTTCCGCCGATTTGAAAACCGGTCCACGCCACACTCCTTGCGCCCCGTAAAAACGAGCCATCGTCGCATGGGCAAGCCTTTCCCCCACCGGCAATTTATCGTACGGATGAATGCCATCCGGATTGAGCGTATCGCCCTGCGCCACATTTTTAGGCAACAATCCGCAATCAATATTGACGCTATACGTCGCATATTTATCCGCTACCGAAGCGGCTTTTTGCTGTTCTCTGCAAAGGAAATAACCTTCGGCATCGGTATACCGTGGCAGCTGTACCGTAGAAAACCATATATTATCTTTCCCGTACATTTCTCTCCACCCTTTCATTAAAAGAGTGTAATTTTTATCATATGAATTATGATCGCCCTCCCCCTGATACCACAATATCCCGCGCGGCACTGCATTTCGAATGGGATAGATCATACCGTTGAAATACTGCGAATTTATATCGCATGTATCCGCGCCGACCGCTTCGTCGATTACAGAATCGGGCAACCATGTATGAATCGGAGTTCCGCCCATACATGACTGTATAATCCCGACCGGCACATCATACCGCATGTTCAGTTCCCTTGCAAAGAAATAACCGACAGCACTGAACCCTCTCACTACCTGCGGGCGCGCCTCTGCCCAGCCGTTGGTCGTGGTAAGGACGACATCGTCGACCGTTTCCGTGGATTTGTTGGGATTGACCGCAAATAAACGGATATCCGAATTCGTGGAAGAATTGACTTCCTCCGCATACAATAGTTTTGAAACCGTTCCGTCGTAACACTGCCCGACCGTCCAGCCCATATTCGACTGTCCTCCGCCGACATACAGTTCTCCGAACGCGACGTTGTTCAACGTGACGCATTTCCCCGATTCGGAAACGATCCGGATCTTGAACCCCGTACCGTAATCATGCGCGCCCAAATAGACGAGAAAATCTCCGCTTTCCTCAATGTCGCCGTAATATGTCGCCTCCGCAACATCCTCATTCAAAACCTGTACGGCGATTTTGCCCGATTCCGTTGTTTTTCCCCACACTTTCGTCGTCATATTTGCTTGAAGAAGCATATTGTTCCCGACCAGATAAGGGAGCGTAAACGCGCTCGCGGTTTCGACCGGTGTATCGACGGCAAATCCGGTTTCGATTACGCGGTCGCTTGCCCAAGTATCTTCGATTTCAATAGGCACGATTTTATCCTCCTGATAAATTTCTTCCTCTTCGCTCTCTTCGGGCGCACAACCGCACACAACGGAAACAAACAATATTGCAGTTAAAACCCCGCTTAAAATTTTTATCGTTCTGTTCAATGTTAAAATCTCCTTATAAATAATAAACTGGTTGTTTTGACAACCGCTATATCCGCAACAACTCAATGCCGCCGGAAATATCCGCCGTCCGGTTTATGCCACTGCCACTGCTTTATCCGTTAAACAAATCTTTCGTTAAGCCGCCGCGATGAAGGGCCTTATGATTCCTCCCAATACACCTTTAAAGAAACCTTTTTAGCCGTTTCTTCTTTTATATTGTTTAAAGTCGGGATCGCGATCAAAGATTTTCCGTCCGTATTATAATGTTTTTCCCGTTTAAAGGTTCCCGTTTCGTCTTGGACCAATAGATGATCTCCCAGGAAAAAACGTCCGCGGTTTTTCACGATCGGGGCATTTTCTTCGCCGAAAAGTTCTTCGTTTTCTTTACACCACACCAGCCCTTCCGCATACCGCATGGTACAACAAAACGGCGCTTCGTACATAAAAACGCGCAAATACGGTTGTTCGGCCGTAACGCACGTATTCGGCCCCGCACCCCCGTTTTCTCTCTGCGAAAAATATAAACCGTTAAAACAGATACGGCGCGCCAATGTTCTGTAATATTGTTCGCCCGTAATGCGATACAGTTTTATGGCGAGGATCAGCGAATCGACGACGGCACACGGTTCCGTCCAGTTTTGCGTTTTTTCAAACCAATTGAAATTCTCATAAGACAACGTCATGCCACGGTCGATATACAACTGAAAAATGCGCGAAACCAACGACAAAAACCGCACATCTTTCGTTGTTTCGTAAAAAGTGAGCACGCCCCGCAAGGCGGAGAGCGTTGCATGCGTCTGTAAATGCAATCCGCAAAAATCAAAGGAAGAAAAGCGTGCGATCGCCCGCTCCATTTTGCTTTTGACGCAGCTATCTTTTGTCCTTGCATAATATTCCGCAACGCCGTCCAAAGCAATAAACGCGCAGCCCGCGTCGCTGGAAAGTATCCAGTTTCCGCACTGCTGCACCTTTTGCCCGCTTACGCCGCCCGAAAAATCTTTTCGGCCGAGGGGATACATCTCATAAAAATCGAGCGCGGGAAGAAACAAATTTTTCATTAAAAGCTCCGCCTGTTCCGACGCGCCTTTCTCCCTCGCATCCGCACAGGAAAGTAAACCGCGCAGCAGCCAGTTATGCCCAGCCAGCTGCTGCTCGTCGATCGCCGTTCTGTCGAACGTATTTCCGAAATAACCGCGCCCCTGCGTTTTTTGCGGCAGAAGTTCGAGCATTTGCCTTTTACACGCGATTTCTTTTCCCATGCGCGCATGGCAGGAAAAAGCGAGCAGCGCCCTTCCCTCCCAATCGCCGGGCCAATCGTATCCCTCGGGGCGGAATACGTTTCCGATAGCATAATCCGCCCCGCTCAGGCGTTCAAAACTTTTCCGAATCAGAAGTTCTAACCCTTCCACCGCTTACTCCTCGCTATGCTTTTCGTCAAACGCACGGTTCGATTCTCGAATAATTTCTAAAATAGCCTTGCCTTTGTCCCAACGCTCGTTCCAGCTCCATTCCGTTCCCGTACTATGGTCCGTAGGGTCGTTTGGATCGTATTCAGGGCGATCGTCGTAATTCCAGAAAAACGTTAAAGGCATATCCGCTTTGACCGCCGCATCCGCGATCGTCTGAATGACGGAAGATATTTTTTCCACCGTCAATCCGCTTGCCGCCGTGGCATCTGAGTAAACAAAACCCGTTTCTCCCAAATACACCGATTTCTTCATCCGTTTGCCCTGATTGACAAAATATTCCATAAATCCGTCCCAATCGCTGAAATAACCGAGATAATCGGCCACTTTTTCCGGATCGCTTGCAGACTGCACACCGAAACTCGGATATTTATGGAAACTTAACGACGTCATCGATTCGTGAACCATGTCGAGCATCTTTTCATGTTCTTCCTGCGTATCGATTTCCCACCCCCCTCCGTGCGCTAAATTATACGCCGAAGTGCGCGGTTCGGCATCGCCGCTGCCGATAATGCGGTGATACGGGTCGTTTTCGGACACCACTTCCGCAAAAAGATTTAACGCGCTAATATAATCGGACGCCGTAATAAGATCGTCCTCCGTGCGCTCGGTGCGCGGGCTATACGGAGGGAGGGCGGGCAGATAATCGCGCCAGTTCGGAAGATCGGTGCTCAACTGTTGCTCGTTTGCAAATTCCCAACCGTAAATGGCGGGGCTTTCGCAATACCTTGTTACGACTTTAGCAACAAAGGACTCGATAAATTTCATCGTTTTTGTTTGGTCAGTTCTCCACGCCGCGCCGATAGGTTCGCCCAAGTGATCGGCAATCGAACTTCCCGCCCAAAAGAAGCAAGGCATAAGACCGATTCCGAGCTCCTCCGCTTTCTCAACGATGGAATCCAATGCCTGAAAATAAAGATCTTCCTTTTCAGTGATGTATCGCCAATCGGTGGTTGCGTATCCCGTCAGATTGAAGCGGATAGCGCGCACATCATACGAAGCGAGCGTTTCCATCGCTTTAAGAGATTTGGAAACATCCCATTTTTCGGTAAAAGCGCGATTGAGCAAACAGTAATAATTCACCCCGAATCCGTAAAAAGCTTTTCCGTCTTTCATAAGCGTGCCGTCTTCCGCCGTATAAAGCCCTAGGTGTTCGGGCTTTTCCGTTTCGGCCGGAGCACAGGCGCACACTGAAAGCAATAAACAACCTACCGTTAAAATACATGCCAATAATCTTTTTTTCATTACCTTTCCCCTCATGAATTTTAATTTCCCAATATGTATTTCAATGTTTCTTCCAACAGATCCGCGCGGTAACTGCACAGGCCGGACAACCCCGATGCCGTAATATTGCCGCTATTCATGCCGATGACGGAGTATCCCGCCAAACGCGCGGAAAGAACGCCGCTGGCCGAATCTTCCAATACGATGGCTTTGCTGCCGTCGTTGCAATGCAGCCCCGAATAGAGCATCTCCTGATACAACCACGGATGCGGTTTTGCAACAAGTTCGCCCAATGTGGAATACAGACCTTCCCCTTTTTCCACGCCGCCCATTACGATACTGTCGTAAAACTTGCGCGGATCTCCCAAACCCATCACCGAAAAAGCCGATTCGATTTCGGGAATGGCTTTATAAAAAAGGCCGCTGGACACCAACCCTAGTTTAACACCTCTGTTTTTGAGTGTTAACAGGAATTCTTTCAGACCGTACATCGGTTTGATTTTTTCGCTTTTGCCCGAAACCGCCGCCGCAAGTTCGCGATGACTGATCTCATGATAAACATCGATCGCATGCGCAGACAACTCCCCGCCGTATTTATTGAGGGCATAATTGAGATGTTCCTGCGTCGTATGGCCGGAAACATAGGGAATATCTTCCTCGGTGAAACAAACATTTTTCCCCGCCACACGGGAAACCGTCTGCTCGATGATGCCGATCCAGAATTCCTCGCTCGCAATGCTTGTACCGTCAAGATCCATCACCACATATTCTGCGGGCGCCTCAAACGAAACCTCTTTCAGAGGATAGATTGCCTGCTGACCGCTGCAACTCGTAATGCAACACAATATCTTTTCACCGTATTGAACGAATTCTATTTTTCCGCCTATCATCCGGCGGATTTGCCTTACTTCGCACTCTCCTAAGCGAAATATTCCGTCCATGGCGCTCTCTTCGGGAGACAAAGACCCGAAATCATAGTCAAACACGGCCGTTTTTTCTCTCAACGGATTTAACATAATCACTCACCTCTATATTCCGAGAATCCAGAGGCTGCGGCGACATTATTTCGACCGCAGTCTCCCCGCCCGGCAGAATATCAAACCAATTATCCGTAACTGTAACACCGTCCGGCAATTCAAAATGTATCATACGGGCAAATGCATTCGCCTTTACCTTCGCTTTTATCCGATACATTCCGTTCTTATCTTGGACCGATTCTCCGAACGAAACCGAATAATCGGAACGAAATTTTAATTCTTTAAACAGTTTTGTAAACGCACAGGCAGTCTGCCCCTCACAACAAATGTATAACACGTCGCCGAATATATCCAATTCGCCCAATTCGATTACCGAACACTTTGGTACCATTATATCCCGCTGTACACGCTTTCCGTACACACCTTCAAGCGTTACACCCCCCATAACGACGCTGACATTCCTGTCTTCGAGCGTATCGTTGAAAAGATAACCGTAATATTTACCGGTACCGTCTGCCGCAATCGCCGCCCGAAAAGGAGCATACTCCCGCTTCAGCGCATAATACGCCATTTTCGGTCGCAAATAGTAATCGATAAGCGCCCATGTTCCCGTCGGCCAGATATCGTCGAACATCCAGTTCATAAAACCGCCGCAAACGTTGCGTTTTCTGCGCGTGTTGACCACTTCCGCTTTTAATACTTCCGCCTGCCCCGCCATCGACTTGATAGCAAACTCGTCAATAGAATTTGCCTCCCCGAACATTATGTCAACCATTTTCAACTGTCTTTGAACAAAAGACATCAGCGCGCCGTACGGATTATCACAGAAACGATCTTCGTAAATCTCCCCCATGGGCCACAGTTCGTCTGCCGGCACAAAGTCGCGATACGACTTTGCCACGCAGGAACCCATCACGGCGCATTCGCTCGCAAAAGCAACTCGTCTTTCGAAAGACTGGCGTAAAAACTCATCATATGAGGTCTGATGCACGATGTCGAACGCTGTGCCATGTGTTTCTCCGCTTTCGGGGTCATTGCCCACGTCGGTCAACGAAAACGGACTTTGCCGCACATAGGGGCGCGTACCGTCGTAATGTTCAACGATGCCGCGGAGCGTTATATCCACCAGATTGTCGCCGTATTGCTTCAACAACCCGCAACTTCCTGTTTTTTCGTTTCCGCCGCACCAATACACGATCGACGGGTGATTGCGCAGGCGCTTTACCTGATAAATGCATTCATCGGTCACGTTATTTACGAAATTCGGATCGTTTTCGGGAATATCGGCGCAGGCAAACATAAAATCCTGCCATACCAAAATGCCGTATTTATCGCAGAGCTGGTAAAAGATTTCCTTTTCATAAATCCCCCCGCCCCATACACGCAGCATATTCATGCCCGCATCAGCCGCCAATTTGATCAAAGTTTCGTATCTTTCGACATCAGCAACGCCCGTAAAACACTCGCACGGCACCCAATTGCTGCCTTTGACAAAAATATCAACCCCGTTGACATATAACCGAAATCCCATCATGTCTTCGGAAACGGGCGCCTGAACCAGTTCGACTTCACGGATGCCAAGTTCGCCGTCAAACCGATCTATCGTCGCGCCGCCGCGCATCAATTCGACTGAATATTTATAAAGATTGGGCGTTCCGTATCCGATCGGCATCCATAAACGAGGCTCTTTCAGGCGAAAGGACCGGAAGTTCTTTGCGCCTCCAACAGGAAATTCGAGAACACGCGACTCCTCTGACCCAGGCGCACTCTGCAATGTATAGCGCAACACATCGCCGCGATACTCGGCATATTCATCTTTGCGCACGTTATAATTCAACTCGGTATAGATCGTTACGTTACCAAAGCGGTCTGCCGTATATCGTACGCCCGCAATGGCGGTTTCCGGTTTATATACGAGCCCGACATCAGCCCAGATGCCGTATCCCGGCAAATCCGGCGCCCAATCCCAGCCGAAATGGCACTGCGCTTTCCGCACAAAAATGCGCTCTTTATTAAAACATGCAAAATACGAGTCGGCATTGATTGCCTTCATGCGGACAAGCGTGGAATAGATCTTCACATGCAGACAATTATTTTCCTGAATCAATGCAGTTACGTCGTATTTATAGCGCAAAAACATATTTTCCGTACGACCGAGCAAAACACCGTTCAAATAGATATCGGCGAACGTGTCAATCCCGTCAAAAACAAGAAACACGCGCTCCCCCGTATCGGCTTTCCGAGCCGAAAACTCTTTTTCGTATAAATAGTCGCGCTCGAGAAGAAAACGCGTACTTTTATAGTTCATTCCAAAATACGGATCAGCTATTTTTCCCGCACGATAATGATCTACCGTGATGTCTCCCGGCACGATACAGGGGATTTTTTCTCCCGTTTCTTCGCATGTCAAAAGCCACTCGCCATTCAAGCTATAATCCATTTATTCTCTCCCGTTATAAGCAAGTTACCAATCCCTTTGCTTTCTTGCGCCAATCACTGCCGCCGTAGCAACAACCATAAGCACTGCAACGCCGCTCGCAGCGAAACCGACCGAACCTGAACATCCGCCGTCTTTCGTCGTTTGTCCGTTGCCGCCGCTTTCATTGCTTTCCCCGAAAACCGCGGAGAACGATTTCACATGAATTTTATAATCCCAGTATGTGATATCGGTCTGATTGAAGTTATTATACGCGTATAAAGAGATGTACCCGTCTTTTTCGCGCTTATCGACATCGACCACTTCGCCCAAATCTTCGCCTTCGAAAGGCATTTCGTCGATAACGGTGAGGCTGAGTACCCCATCAAACCACACTTCAATTTTAACCGCATCGACGTCATCGCCTTTCTCCTTGTACAGATTCGTCACCTGAATATCCACCGTGTGCTCTTCGGCATCGAAACAGTCCTCCATCGTAACAGGTTCGTACTGATCGGGTATTTTGCTCTGGTAAGGGACGCCCGCATCATTATAGAAAGTTTCTTCCGTCGGGTTCACCGAGCTCCAACGCGTATAATCGTGAGAGCCATTAAAGTTATAACGGCGCAGCGTAAGACCAAGTTGGGTTGCGCGCACACCGGAATCGCCCTGCGTTTCTCCATCAAACGCGACCATGTAAGGATAACCGCCCACGGCGCCGCCGAAAGGAATCGCCAGGGAATTGCCGGAAGGATTGGTAACATTGGCGGGCGCATTCAGAAACGTCACCCCAAAAAAGCACTGGTACTCCGGCGTTTCCGGCGTAAAGGGAGGAACTCCGTCCGCATATTCGAGCTGGTATGTAAAACTTATCTTGCCTTGCCCCATCTTCGCGTCCAAATATGTAGATCCGACCACATAAATAGGCGTTATGACAAGCTCGTTATCTTCCCATACGACAGCGCCGTTAACGTCCGTTGTCGGATCCCAATCGCCCTTCGACGCAAACAAATTTTCGGGGCGATCACTGCTTTCGGCCGATGCCGTATACTGCACAACATTCGCGCACATGAAGCCACTCATGACAATCACTGCGGCACATAGTAAAGATATCAATTTTTTCATTTTTCCTCTCCTTATTTTACTGATAGGATTCTATTATTTTGTTGTACTCTTCGTTAATATACGCAATATAATCCGCATATGTAGTCGCAACGTTTTGCATCATCGTCTGATGCATGCTTGCAAGCGTTTCACCGTCCGGCAACGCCGCGTCCGACCATGCATACTTGCGTATGTTCGTATATTCCAACCCAAACGCAGCTTCCTGGCGCACCAGATCGCGGTTCGATCTCGGAACGGCAGGCAGATTCATGCCTTCCTCTACATAACCGTTTGCCGGATACGTTTTGAAGTTATGCACTTCTTCGACCCACTTGTCTTCCTGCTCATTGTACCCCGCGTAAATGCGATTGGATATAAACACGTTCGGAAGGAAACAGTACAATCCGTTATACGGCGCGGTCTCCTCGTACTCTTCTTTCTTTTCATCAGGATAAGCATACGCAGGCTGCCCGTCGACTTCCGCCTTCACCCAATGCTCCCCTTCAATGCCGTATTTAGCCAGTTCATAATTTTCAACATCCGCATACATCCAGTTTATGAATTTAAGCAGTAATTCCGTATTCTGTCCTTTTTTCGGCACAATCATACCCAAAAACGCCGTTTCGTGGCGTGCATTGCCGTTACTTTCTTCCGAACCGTCCGGACGAAGCGGAGCAAGCATGATGCAGTCATGCCCCATCGATTTTTTCAGATCGCGCGCTTTATTAATCTGTTGCGTCACTTCGGGATACGATATGTAAATAGCTGATTTCCCTGCCAGAAAGTCACGCTCCGCATTGGGACTGTTTGTAGGATTTTCATTCCAAAGTTTTTCCACCTGCAACATGCGCTCGTATTCCAGCACGTCGAGGTAGCTTTCCGTGGCGTAAGCGGGATAGACAACACCGTCAACCTTATCCATATGAATATATCCGGCATTTTCGAAAACCGGAGCGATAAAATACTCCAAATCGTAAGGCGCACCGCCCAACGGTCTACCTATTTCGGGATTATTCTCGTCCAGCTCGCGAAGCAGCCGCGTAAATTCGCTAATCGTCAGCGATTTATACCCTTCGTTCGCGATATCATATTCATCCGGATTGAACGATGTGTTCGCCATATAATTGCGGTTTACCATCATTCCGAAAATCGACGCCGGCTCCACCGAAGACATGGCAAATATCCTGCCATTGTAGAGACCCTTTCTGTATACGAATTTATTCGGGTCGCTCTCGTCGTTCAATGCAGCGAGATACGCGGGCGCATACGTTTGAACGGCATCCGTAATATCTTTGACTTCCTGCTCGTTTCCGATCATTTGCGTTATGAGCGAATCGCTGGAATAATGCGTGATGATTGCATCGATGCGGTCGCTGTCGGCGCCCAATGCACCGGTTACCTTCTGCCCGATGGTCGATGTGGAGTTCGCTTCGACGATGAGGTCTATGCTTTCGCCCGTATCCGCAAGAAATTTTTCCTCTAACGCGACCTCCACCTCTTCGTCGCCTTTTCCGATCAGACCGTTATATTCCACATAAATAACCACGGCGTCTTCACTATAATCCGTACCGCAGGCAACCAGTCCCATTGCAACGGAAATCATGAAAGCGCAAGCCAAAAAGCAACAAATTATTTTTTTCATAAAAAACCTCTTGTTTATTCTTTTACCGAACCCAACATCATACCGGATATAAAATACTTCTGCATAAACGGATATGTGAAAATGATTGGCAAAGTAGAAATGACGACCGTAGCCATTTTGACCGTTTCGGAATAACCGCTTCCAACCGCACCGCCCGAAGGATCTACATTCTCCTGCAACATTTGTTGCAAAATTGCGGTAAGCGGCAACATATCGCGGTGGCGCGAGTCGAAATACAGGATCGGTCCGGACCAAGAATTCCAGAAACCTACGGCAGTAAACATGACCTGCGACGCGAGCACCGGCATGGAAACGGGAACGTAAATCGAGAGAAAAATTTTTAGATTACTTGCTCCGTCCAGTTTCGCCGCTTCCTCCAAAGAATCGGGAATCGACAGATAAAAACTGCGTATTAGAATGCAATTCCAGGGCGCGAGCGCACCAGGCAGCAACAAGGCGAACCATGTATTCTTTAATCCCATTTCCACGATCAGAATATAGGTAGGAACAAGCCCGCCCGAAAACAACATCGCAAAAATGAGAATATACATAACAGGTTTTTTGCCAACAAAATTTTTCTTACTGAGCGGATAAGCGGCAAACGCATTGACCATGACGTGTAGCGCCGTCCCCACGACGGTCAGGAACACCGAATTCCCCAACGCGTGCAAAATAGTCATATCGTCTTTGAACAATTTTCCGTATGCCTCAAACGTGAACCCTCGAGGGAAAATCGAATACCCGTATCGCAGGAATTCAGCCTCTCCTGTGAGCGAAGCCGAAAGGATCATCAGATACGGAACAACAAACAATAAGCCCAAAATACTTAAAACAACGATATTGCAGACATTAAATATTTTTCTTGACCTGGATTCAATTCTCATATCATCACCACAAACTTTCATACCCGAGCTTTTTTGCGCCCGTATTGCTGGCAGCCACCAAAATCAGGGAAATCAAACCTTGAACCAAACCCATGGCCGTCGAAATCGGATACATATCGTAACGTCCGCTGTTTGTATATTGGAAAATTTTTGTCGAAATCACGGCGGTCGTTTCCTGTAAAATATCGTTAGTACCTACAAGCGCATAGATCTGCTCAAAATCATCGGTGAAGATCTTTCCCAACGTGAGCACGAGCGTAATGGAAATGATTCCAGATATTCCCGGCAACGTAATGTGCCACGTTTGCCGCAATCTCCCGGCGCCGTCTATTTCCGCAGCTTCGTAAAGCTGCGGATCGATAGACGTTATGGCCGCAAGGTACATGATTGTACCCCAGCCGATCCCCTTCCAGATCGTAGAGATCGTGAGAATCGCATACCACTTTTCCGGCGCGGCGTACCAAGAAACAGGTTCGCCGCCGAACATTTCGATTATCTTATTCAAAATACCGTTGTCGCTATCGAGTAAAACGGTGAGCATACCGGAAATTATTACCCAAGAAATAAAGTTGGGCAAATAGGAAATCGCCTGAAATATTTTCTTGAAACTCTTGCATGTAAGCTCGTTTACGAGAATCGCCAATACAATGGTAAGTGAAAAATTGAATACAATTTTCAGTGAAGAAAGAATAAACGTGTTGCGTATCATCTTCCAAAGTAGCGGATCTTCAAACATCAACTGAAAATTCAGCCATCCGACATTGGTGCATTCCCAGATAGGAGTACCCGGACTGTAATCGACAAATGCCATATATAACCCGAACATGGGTCCGTATGTAAATATGATCAGTGAAAGCAGACCAGGCAGCAGCATCAAATACATCCCGTAATTGTTTTTAATATACGTTCGGCGTAGTTTCGCTTTTCCTGATTTTGTATGCGACACCGCTTCTCTCATATCATTCTCCTCTGCTCCGACAATTTATGCTTGCACAGCCGGAAGCTCCTCGCCGATGTAAATCTCCTTCACCGCATCGTCGATCTCTATATCTGCATAATGTTCTCTGATCAAGATGTACCCCGGCGTGAAGATCAGATATTCCTCGCCCGACCACTCCGCTTCCAACACTTCCGGCGGAACAAACCCGTCGGCCGAAACGCCCGCGCCGGACGTCCACTCCACCGCGACGCCGTCTACCCAGACTTCCACGAATATCCCTTTAAACGTTCCGTCCTCATAGCGGTCGGAAACGCGGAAAGAAACCGTGTATTCTCCTTTCGACCCGTCGCCGAAATATTTAGAAACATCCAACGCCGCCATCATCGAAGCCTGAGCGTTTATGTCGGTGGTCACCTTTATTGCGTTGCCGTCGATACGGATGCGCAGTGCCGTGGGCCATTCCGGATTCTGCCCCGGATCCGTCTGTTTGGGACCGCGCATAACGATATCCACGATATTTTTGCCCATCGGAACCGCCAACGTTACGGAAACGACTTCGTCGTACACCCTGCGGCCGTTATACTGCAAATAAGCATCGCCGTTTGCGCCCATCGTAACCGCGCCTTCCGCTTCCAGATCGACCGCGCCGTCCTGCACGCCCGTCACTTCGACGGGAACTTCCGCCAACAATATCGCGTCGTAATAATATTTCAAGACAAAATTTTTATTCAGATTCACCGCAAAGCCCGCGGCAACGGTTTCGTCGGAGATTTTCGTTCCGTCATAATGCGCGACGATTGTTACACCGTCCGTTACCGTGGTATTGCCGAGCTTGAAACTTGTGATCTCGGGATACTCAAACACCTGACCGAACTGCGCGGTCACGTTTTCCGTGCTTGCCGAAAATTCGACTTCGGAAGGCTCCGCGTTGACGCTCACGGTCAAAGCGGCGACGGTTTTGTTCTCGAAACGATACACAACCTTAAAACCTTTTACGTACTCTTCTCCCACGGAAAGGGTATTCCCGGCATATTCCTGCGTATAATCCGGTTCTGCTTCCCCGTTAATCCATACGTATTTTTTAAGCTGCGGCGTGATATCCGTTTCGCCCCGTTTCGCCGTTACATCGGGGAACGTATATACACTGCCGTAATCGATCGTTTTCATCTCCTCCCCTTCGGGAATGCTCACGGTAACTTTTTCCGGAATACTTTGCCCGATGTAAATTCCTTTCACTATATCGCCCGCTTTCACTGCCGCATAGTGTTCGCTGATAAGGACATATCCCGGCGTATAAAGTAGCGCGTCGGAACTCGACCAATACACGCTCAACATCTCCGGTGTGACAAGCCCGTCGGAAGACATTCCTTTACCGGATTCCCATTCCACCGCGACGCCGTCTACCCAAACTTCGACGAATATTCCTTCAAACGTTCCGTCTTCGGAATAGCGGTCGGTCACGCGAAAAGAAACCACATATTCTTTCTTCGCCATATCGCCGAAATATTTGGCGATATTGTTCGTTGCCATCATCGAATCGTTTCCGTCTATGGTGGTGACGACTTTCAATTCGGCGCTATTGAAACGGATACGCAGCGCCGTGGGCCATTCCGGATTCTGTCCCGGATCCGTCTGTTTGGGACCGCGCATAACGATATCCAAAACGTCGCCTCCGACTGCCATATCCAGCGTTACGGAAACGACTTCGTCGTACACCCTGCGGCCGTTATACTGCACATACGTATCGCCGTCCGCGCCCGTCGTAACCATGCCCGCGCTCAAATCGGCCGCGCCGTCCTGCACGCCCGTCACCGCAACGGGAACCTCTGCGAGCAAAATGGAACCGTAATAGTATTCCAACACGAATTCTTTATTCAGATTTACCACAAAACCCGCATTCACGGCCTCGTCGGGGATCTTCTTTTCGGAATAATTCGCAACGATCGTGATCCCGTCCGTTATCGTCGCTTCGCCGATCTTAAAGCTCGTGATTTCGGGATATTCGAACACTTGGCCGAACTGCGCGGTCACGTTTTCCGTGCCTGCCGAAAATTCGATACCGGAAATTTCCGCGTTGACGTCTATGTTCAGCGTAGCGACGGTCATGTCGTTATAACGATACACGACCTTAAAGCCTTTTACATACTCTCCTTCCACGGAAATGGTGTTTCCGGTATATTCCTGCGTGTAATCCGGCTCTTCTTCGCCGTTGATCCATACGTATTTTTTAAGCTGCGACGTGACGTCCGTATTGCCGAATTTCGCCGTTACGTTGGGGAACGTATATACGGTACCGTAATCGACCGTTTTCGTTTCTTCCCCTTCGGGTACGCTCACGGTAACCCTTTCCGGTTCAGTGCCGTCAATGGTAATCGCATAAATCCAGGCGGGTTCGTTTGCCGAGCCGTTCACATAAACGGATAACCAGCCCGCGGTAGAAATAGTCGGGCATTCCATATTGCTCTTGCGCTCGGGAATAAAGATCGGACCGTCTTCGGTAAACTTGATCTCTTCGCCGTTCAGCCAGATTTGCACCTGCGTACCCGTAAATTTGCCGTTTTCATCGTAAACGTCCGTTACCTGCCAGGAGAACACCGCCTCTTCGGCAAACGCGGCTTTCGTTCCTCCCGTGAAAAGATACTTGCCCTGCTCTTTCAAATGCGCGCCGCCGTATACAACGATGCCGTCCGTCGCATTGATTTCGACGTTCAGCCCGTTCGGCCAACTGAATCCGCCGGCCGTTGAAGGATCTCCCGGAACGGAGTCGCGCGCCTTTCCGCCGCGCAAATTGAAAGCGATCGAATTGATCCCGTCGCCCGCACCGTATGCGCTCGCCATATTTACGTCGAGCAGAACCGATACTTTTTCGGAATATATCTTTTGGCCGTTAAACGCGCCGTTGGCGTCGTCTTGGCTCACATCGAGTTTGCCGTCTACGATTTTCATGGTTGAATAGACCGCAAAATGCTCTTCATCGATCGGGAGCTCGTCTTTAAATCCGGAAGCCACCGTTACGGTCACATTCTTCGTCGTCCGCTGGTTCGCATAATCGATCACGGAATATTCGATAGTATGTTCTCCCGCCGTATAGAACGTGTACTGCGTTTCGCCTTTCAGCGATTTGGCTTCGGGGCCGAGCAATTCCACCGTTAAAAATTCCGAAAGATCGTCTCCGTCGCTATCCGTGACCGATTCTACGGTAGGCAGGGTTAAAGGTTCGCCCACGCGCGCCGTCAGATTTTCCGTTTCGCCTCCGAGCACGATTTCGGGCGGTTCGACCGACGCTTCGTTGGCTATGGTAAACGGATACCTTGCGAATGTTTTATTGCCGCTATAATCGCAAACCGAATACACGACTTCATACGCACCCTTTGCCTGCGGCGTAAATTCATACCCTTCCAGCACCTGTTCCGGAACGGTTTCTCCCTCCGCTATGGGTCCGCGCACCGTCAGCTGAATGCGGTCGGTCAGGTCGGAATAATCGTTCATGTCCTCGGCCGTTGCCTGCGGAAACTCAAATTTTTCGCCCGCGATGCCCCATGCTTCGGGCGCCTTCGTATCGAGCTCGGGCATTTTGATCAACTGTTCGCCATTGATCGCCATGGATTTGACCCGCATCGTATCCGACTTGATTTCGCTATGATACGAACCTACGTTAAAGAATCCGCCGAACTTTTCGGCGTCGAACATATCCGTAAAATATTGATCGAATTTTTCCTGTCCGTAAAAATCCACAACGTCGGCCTTCGTGATCGAAGAAAACATCGTCGCGGGTTCGGAGAGCTCCGTATCCACCCAAATTTCAAAGGTGACCGTTTCCGCATCTTCGGAAAGGGTGCTGCGCAATCCGATCGTATGGTCTTTTCCGTCCAACAGAGCGCTATTGATATTGCCGAAACTGTAATTTTGCCCGATGGCCGAATCCGCGCAGAAATATACTTCGATCATAGAAGAAAGAACGCGCATATTAAGAAACGGAGGGAATTCCGCTTCGTTTTCGGCGGGAGCTTCCTCGTTGCGGCTGCGGCTCATCTGCGCGCTCACCGTATAAAACCATACGCCGTCCGCCGCATCCGCATTGAACGTGAATTCAACGGCGTCTCCGCTTTTAAGCTTCTTTCCCGCATATGACGCGGAAGCATTGGCTTCGGGCGCGAGGACAATATAACCTTCATCGTTAAAAGAACTGTTTTCGTCCAACACCCAATTTGCCGTATCAGCGACAAGCTGTTGCGCGCGCTCTTCTCCAGAAGATTCCACAGTAAGAGCAAGCTCTGCAGAAGCTTCCATTCCGGCATCATTTTCCACCGTGTAAGTGACAAGATAATTACCCACTTTCGACGGCGTGAACGAATGCGTTACACTGCCGTCAATCCCTTCGCGGGGATTGTCGGGCGGATAGACATAATCAAGGTCGCGTTCAAAATATACGTTCATTTTGATTTGCGAAGAAATATCACCCTGCACCGTATCCGTCGCCGTTGCCGCCGGCAAGGTCAACGCCTGACCGACCGTACCCTTTAACGGTTCCGATGCCACCGTGATCGTCGGTTGACTGCGTTCTGGCTCATCATTCGTTTTGCAAGCTACGAGAAAAAATGCCATAGCCATGCAAAACAACACCGTACACACGATTATACGATATCTTGTGTATCGATTCCTTTTTGTCATAATTACCATTCCTCCTTAATCCTTTAAAATTATCAGATAGCTCTGATCGGCAGCAAATTAAAAGTAAACGTTTAACCACATAAAATGTAAAATGTTTAACTTTTGATTAAAATAAATTTCGATCGCCAAAAGAATCTTTTCACACAACCTTGACAATCAAAAATATAACGTTTAACCTATGTACGAAAACCCTCCGTTTTATCTCCTTTTTATCGAGACGGACGGTCAATCGATTCGGTATAAAAAACCTGGGAAGCAACTACCGTACTTTCGCACATTTCCCCGATAAGCAACCGCTCCAAACCGATGCAGATATTGTCGGCTATTTCTTGGATCGGCTGATAAACCAAACTGATGTTCGGGGTGTGGACACGGCTTATCATGCGATTATCATACCCGATAAAGGCAATATCGTCCGGAATTTTCAGACCCGTATCTTCTATCGCCATCAAAGCGCCCAAAAAGGTACCCGAAGACAATGCAAACACAACGTCCGGACGAACCAATTGCCGCAAAGAGGATTTAACACATTCATAAGCACCCAGGGCATCGCCCGAAGTATGCAAAAATTCCGCCCTGCTTTCCGCCTTATGCTCTTTCAGCGCCTCTTCGCAACCGCGGCGCCGTTCACCTGTCGTGAAATAAATAACATTTGGCAGCAGAACGACGATTTTCTGAAAATCCGACAGAATCAATCGTTTCATAACGCTTTTGCATACGTCAAAATTGTTGGTTATTACCGCAGGGCAATTATTCCCCTCTACTAACGTATCGAAACAAAGAACAGGTATGCCGTTTCTCTGCGCCATCTCGAAAGACTCCGCACTCAAGCGCTCGGGCGCAACCAAAATAGCGTCTACCCTTCTTGAAACCAAAGTTTGAAATTTAGCATTCTCCTGGCTCTCATTATTATCATACCCGCTGATAAATAACGTATACCCCTTCATTGCCAATTTTCTTTCCACTTCGGAAACAATGGAAGAATAGAATGTAGAAGCGAGATTTGGAATCAAAACGCCTATTGTCATGGAGCGATTAGTCTTTAATACTTTTGCAAAAAAATTGACGCTATAACCGCACTCCTCGATCGCTTGAATGATACGCTTTTCGTTCTCAGGCTTTACTTTCGCCCCGTTGAGATATTTTGAAATCGTTGCGGTACTTAAACCCGAAACACGCGCAACATCGTGTAAAGTTCTACCGGACACCTTCTTACTTCCTACCCTTTCTAGAAATGTCACATCCCCCCCTCCCAAAATTTACCTTATGTTGCTTTTTGCCTCCGTCCGACTTTAGCAGCAGAATTCCATCTCATCGGTTTATAGCAAAACAGCAACACAAAAGTAAAACGTTTTACATGTATAGTATAACATAACATTCACGGAATGTCAATACCTTATCAAGAAACAATTATTGAACGTTTTATTTGCTTTTTTGTTAAAACAACCATCCTGGTTATAAGGGTTATAAAAAACGCGTAACCTTTTCCAAAGATGCAGGATTCATTTGTTCCTCAAAAAAGCATTAATACTGTTCCACCCAATACCAACAAAAAACTGATAATTTTTAAAATAGTTATCTTTTCTTTAAAAAATATACCGAACAGGGTAGAGAACAGAATACATCCTCCTGTCACAAGGGGATATTTAAAACTTGCGTCGATATACGGAGCCAATTCTATGACGATATAATTGCCCAACCCGTTTGTAAGTGCATACCCCAAAGCCATTCCGACAAATATCGCCACCAGAGCCAAAGTGCGACGATGCAATCTGCCGCCAACCACTTGCAGCACATCAACTTCCTTTTTTTGCGATTCAATTTCCTCTTTACGCGATTCAACAGTTTCTTGTCGCGGCTCGGCCGCCTCCGTAAAAGAGTTGCCCTCCAACGCCGCGACGCTTTTTGTTTTCGGCCCGAATATCTTTGCCGCTCCGCACGCGACAATACAGATCATAATACAAAACAGGTTGATCAGAACAATAAATTCATATACGTTCACGGTTTGCAGAGATGTTTTGCCGTGCATATCGGCAAAAACACCGTTCATGCCGTTTAAAACAAAAATGGCACTAAAATAAAATATATCCATTTTTCGTACACGCCGCCCGCCGCTTTTATTGAGCGCCACAAACATGGAAGAAATGATCAGGACAATCCCTATTATTTTCGGCACCGTCAGGCTTTCGCCGATGCACAATCCGTAAAAAAACGGAAGAAGCATACCTCCCAGCATGGAAAACAAACTATATAGCGCAAGATTTGTGTTTTCCAACGTTTTCGTACTTATAACGAACATGGAAACCTGCACGATCGCCGAACATATAGCCATAAAAACGGAAAATCCGGTAATACGCAGACGAAATTTATTCAAGCCTAAAAACAGGATCAGCAGACAGAGCGAAACCACGCCCCTGAACACGATGCCCGCAAAAACTCCCGTTCCGTATTTCGACTGAAAATATTTTGTAAAAACAAACGATACCGAAAAAAGCGCCGCCGACAAAAGCACCAACAAATAATATCCCATACGCTCTCACCAGGTACTCAGCTCATCGTGCAATCGGTAAACAGAACCAGACGGCACTCCCTTTTATCTGCCCACACCCCTACGTCGGCGGTCACGTCTTCGTCCAGCGCAAATTCCCAAGAATACTCTTTCCATTTTTTCGCGCCGAAAACGCCGTCGCCGCATATTTCTTTGCTGCATATCATACGCTTTGTCCTCGAATCGCGCACAAACAACCCGGCTTTTCCGCTCAACTGTGCTTTCAACGAAAACCTGCGGGCACCGCCGCGCAAATATAACCCCTGAAACAAATTGCACGCTTTATCGCGGAGCGGTTCAATGCGACCGCAACGTTTTCCGTAAAACGTAATCTCCGAAACCGCACTTTCTTCGTCATAAGACCAATTTGCAAGATTTGTAATCCAATACGGGCGGCGCTCCGGTTCCCTGCGCATAAAATCACCGTACACAAAGTTTTCCGAAGAAAGGATTCCGCAATCCGTCAGACAGGAAGTTGCTTTTACGGGGCCCAGCGTCACAGGAGACCAATATTCGTTATTTTCGAGCAATATTTCCTGTACGGGCGAATAATCTTCCTGTTCCGTTCCGTCATACGGCCACGCGCCGTTATAAGGGCTATCGAAATACCCGCCGACCGCTACATTGCCCTGCAAAATATTGTCGCGCACGATAATTCTTTTAACGGCCTGATCGGAAAGCACGGGATCATCCGTACCCCAGGTACAGAATGAAATCGCGCGGCCGGTCCAATAAAAAGCATAAACATAGCAATGTTCCACCGTTATATCGTGCGTTCCGCCTTTATGCCCCGGATTTTGCGGCATCCACAAAATATCGCGCGGATCGCAAAAAGAAGAACCGAACACAATACCGTCGTCGTTGATATTAAACCGGCAAAAACTTATAAGAATATCGTGCCCGCCCATCGGCCAGACGCCGTCTGCCCCCGTACACTTGCAATGATCTTCCGATACGTTCGCGATCAAGCCTTCGGAGCATTCCAAAACACAGATATGCGCCGCGCTGCTGCGAATGATGGAAATATCCGATATTTCAAAATGATCGCATTGACAGAACCCGACCGGCGTCACGTGCGCGCGGTCTTCGCACCCGATGCAAACATTATCCCCGATAAAATCAAAATGTCCGTCAGGGCTGACCGAAGCAACATCCCACATGCGCAGTTTGCCTTTGCCTGTTAATTTTATATTCCTTTCGCCCAAAGCATAGATCATCGGATAATTGCCGCACCGGCTATTAGCCGCCCAATTGATGCCCGTAAGCGCGGCATTGTGCCCAAACGCGGGCATCGTTTCGTATTGTGCAAGGTCATCGTTTTCCCAAAGGATCGCACCTTCTTCAAGATGCAGCTCCACGTTGCTTTTCAGATATAATTTCGTGACGCGATAACGCCGCCCGTAAAAAGACTTGTTCCCCCGAACTACAACTTTGCCGCCGCCCGAAACAGACATATCGTCGATCGCCCGCTGTATAGCGGCGGTATCGTCCGAATAGCCATCTCCCTTGGCAAAATAAGGTGCCCTGTCCGCATATACTTTCCGCTTTGGCAAACCGATGAAATCCCATTGCACAAAATCTTTCCAGTTTTCTATCGTAGCGCGCGGAAATAGTTTTCCTGTTTCTCCCTCCTCTGTTTCTGCCACCGCCAGAAACTGCGAGGAAAAGAGCGTACCTTTTTCCGTTTTCCACGGAAATTCAACGTGGAAATTGCCGTCGCAATCCGCACTACCGCATCCAAGCAACGTGAGCTCTCCCAAATTTTCGGTAAGTATATGCGGAAAAATGCGGTATATTTTTATTTGAGAAAACGCCCTGTCGTATACATTCCCGCAAATTTCGATCGTTTGGGAAGATTGTACCGCCCTGCATGCTCCGATCCGACCGACAAAGCGTTCGATTTTATCCTCTTCTTCGAATGAAATTTTAAAAATTTCATAACTACCTTCCCCTTCTGGAATCAATTTCAATCCCGTCAATCTGCCGCGGGCAGATGGAATATCCGATAAATTGCAGTATACGAGTTTTGGATCTTTCAAGCCGCGGAAATCAAAACTTTTGGCATTTGCTTTCGGGAACTCGGTACCGCCTTCGACGGAAAAACAGAGCGTAAACTTTGCTCTTCCGCTCGTAGAACGCATATAAAAACAAATTGTGTTTTTTACGGAAAGCTCTACGTTATACAACGTATTTTTTGCATCCGCAAGAGACGGAAACGTAAAGGCGGCATTTCTTTTGAATGAAAAAGTTAAAACCCCGCCGTTATGTGCAACTTCTCCGTTTTCTGCGCAAAACTCTGTTTCCAACCCGCTTCCGGCAAGTCCGAAATCGATAATTTTTCCTGCATATAGAGGAGTAATTTTCAACACCCCCTGCCATTCAGGCGCGTCTTCATCCGCATGAAAACAGATTTCGATTTTATCCACTGACGACAAAAACGAACAATCGCAAAAATTGTAACACAACCGGTTATAGCCGTATCTGTTCAGATATACCGTACGGGTATCACGCTTTCCTTTGCCGAAAAGCGTGACCGATAAATAACTGCGCGAAAGCAAGAGAGGATCTGCCCCGTCCTGCAATATCTTATTTTCCGAAATATCGCGAAAATATTGAGCGTCGCGTTCCCCATCATAAGAAGAAAACATAAATAATAAAGCAGGAGTTATAGAAAGATCGAGCGGCGCGGCAGGAGTATAAAACACGCTCTTTTTTGCCCTCGCATCCTTTGTGGTCGTCACACGCAGACCGGTTTGCCCGATAAAACAACCGTCCTTTTCCGTAAATGTAAACGGCTCCAGCCTTTCAACATTATCACCCGCCGAAAAACACTCGAAATCCTGCCCTTTTGAAAAATCCGCCAGCTTACGTTTCCGCGCAACCAATAAATTTCTGTTCGCGAACGAATTCCTTGCCGTTTTCATTTTCTCTTCCTCCTCGATACTACACTCAATTTGTCTGTTTATGTTTTTCTTCCAAAATGCGATTCGATTCGCGGATCACTTCAAGAATCCCTCGTCCCTTATCCCACCGCTCGTTCCAGCTCCATTCCGTTCCCGAACTCTTATCCGTCGGATCTTGCGGGTTATAATCGGGGCGGTCGTCATAATTCCAAAACAAGGCAAGCTGCAAATCGTTTTTTATTGCCGCCGTTGCAATTGTTTGATAGACAGACACAATTTTTTCCGCCGTGAAACCGTTTTGGACATCGTTCAATGTAGCATCAGAATACAGATACCCCGTTTCCCCCAAATATGCAGCCTTTTTCATTCTCTTTCCTTGTGCAACGAGGTACTGAATGTATTCGTCCCAGTTATCCGTTCCCATATATTCGGACAAATTTTCAGGATTATTCACCGTCGCCACGGAATTGACCGCGTAGCCATGGAAGCTTACGACCGATACCGGGTCGGGGTTGGTCAAATCCAGCATCTGCTGATGCTGCTCCAACGTATCTTCCGTATAGCTACCGTTATTATATTTCCAGTTATACGCATATGCACGCGCAGAAGCGTCACCGTTTCCGATGATCCGGCCGTATGGGTCATTTTTTTCGACCACTTCGGCCCATAAGCGAAGCGCATGCACATAGTCGTCCGATTTTAACCGATCGTCCTCCGTTCGTTCCGCGCGTTGACTGTTTGCAGGCAAAGCCGGTTTGTTCGAATTCCAATACTCGTCGGGATAATCCATACCGAGATTGACCTCGTTGCTGAATTCCCAACCCCAAATTCCCGAGCTTTCCGCATAACGCTGCACGATTTTTTCGGTAAACTCTAAAATAAACTGCATAGATTTAGAATTTTCTGCAGCATACGCGGCGCTCTGCGGCTCATCAAAATAATCAGTCAGTCCCCTCGACGCCCAAAAAAAGGAAGGAATCAGGCCGATGCCGAGTTCTTCGGCTTTCGCTACAAGGCTATCCAACGCCTCAAAATAACGGTCTTCTTTTTTGATCACGTAATCCCAATCGGAAACCGCATACCCCGCAAGATTGAAACGTATTACTCTCACGTCATATTCGGCGAGCGTTTCCATTGCGGAAAGAGAATTGCTGATATCCCATTTTTGCGTAAACGCACAGTTCAATAAACTGTAATAGTTGACCCCGAATCCATAAAACGGGGCGCCTTCATACATGATTGTTCCGTCCTCTGCCGTATAGAGCCCCCGATGCGCCGGTTTTTCCGTGCTTTTTTGCGGCGAACACCCGAACACCGCCATAAGTACGACCAACGCCATAAAAGCCCCCAAAAATCTGCGCAGCTTTTTCATTTTTTCTTTTCCCCCCCACTTTAACATTCAAAATCCTTATTAGAATTTTTATAGCGTCGCTCAACGCAACATTCTTAAAATAAAACGTTTAACTTTTCAAATAAAGAGCGCCTCATCTTTTTCTCCGCATACGACCGTATCGGCGAATATTTCCGTCGATAGCGGCCGATGTGCGAGCAATACAACGAAATGCTCCGGGAATTTGACATATTGTCAAATATTAAACGTTTAATTATTTTAATTGGCTTATATTATATCACCTTTTACAGGAAAGTCAATACATTTTTTAAAAATTTTAAAATCCGACATTTTAAAATTTGAAAATGCACCTGAGCGTTGCATTCTTCATGCACGGTCGCCGAAATCATTTTTTATACGAAGGATATATTACCTAAGTTATCGGAAGATTCGTTGCCCAAACATCATACGAAAGATACGTCATCCAAATATTATATGAAAGATACGTTTTCCCCATTTTATTTTACGAGCATGGTTTTAATATTGTTGCCGGCTTTCGCGTCTTCAAACGCCTGATTGATCTCCTCGACCTTATAGCGGTTGCCGAGCTCCAAAATTTTCGGATGCAATTCTTTATGCGCGCACAAAAAATCGAGATAATCCCTGACATCGCTCACCGAATACTGCGACGAGCCGATTATATGCAGCGCTTTAAACGTGATAAGTTGCGGCTGAACGACGACTCCTCCGCTATTGGAATATTGCCCGGGCACCAAATACACGCCTCTGTTCCTCAAAATCTCCATTCCCTGCGGTACGGCGGAAGGCGCGCCCGATGCTTCAAAAGCAAGATCTACCCCCAACCCGCCGTTTTCCTGTTGCAGACGTTTTGTAATTTCTTCCGCGGGCGTTCTCGTAAGGTTAAAAACTTCCTCTGCGCCCAAATCCAACGCTAGCCGCTCGCGTTTTTCATTGTTTCCCGCAGTGATCGCGTATACCTTTTCAATCCCGATCGCTTTGAGATACATCAATGCATATGTCCCGACGGGACCCAATCCCTGTACCGCCGCAACTTTAACGTCGGCAAAATTGACCCCCGCTTTTTTTGCGAGCGCAAAGGCATGCATAGCCGTCGGGCCGGGACACGCAAAAGTGCATACCATCACGGGATCGAGTTCATCCGGGATTTTGATCAGGTTTGACAACGGGGTATAATTGATTTCCGTATACCCTCCGTACAAATAAGGAGCAACGTCGATACTTCCGCCGTTCGTCACTTTCATGTTGACGCAATTCGCGTCGTCTCCGCTCTTACAAAGCAAGCACTCTCCGCACGGCACGGCAATATCGGCTATGACGTTATCGCCCTTTTTCAGTCCGTACTTTTTGCCCTCCGCTTCGTCAAGTTCGACCAGTTTCCCTACGAACTCGTGCCCGATGACGGAAGGCGCCGCCGTAAACAATTTGCCGCGATGGATATGAATATCTGTTCCGCATATCCCGCTTGCGATCAACTCCGATTTTCCATACCCCGCAGGCGTTTTGGTCACCTCAAATTCTTTCACTTCGAAAGGTTTATCTACCCCCGTGAATACCGCTGCTTTAACTTTCATGTTATCTCCTTTATTTTTCAATTTTTATTTGAAAATATTTTTTATAAATTTCCGCTATTTCTTCCGCCCGACAAACAGTCATGGACGGGACGGAGCCATACGCGTATTTTTTGCCGAGAGCCGCATATTTTGCGCTGCCCAAACGATGGAAAGGCAATAGATCCACTCGGTATGCCCCTGCTTTTTGCAGGCAGGCGCACATTTTTTCCGAATACTCCCGATCCGTGTTAAATCCTTCGATCAAAGGGATCCGTACCCGCACCTTTTTCCCTTCCGCAATCAATTTGCAAAGATTATCGTAGATCTGTTCGTAATTTCCGCCGATTACGCGCTCATAATCTTTCCTGTCCGCGGCTTTCCAATCATAGAAATATTCGTCGACATATGCTTCGACTTTGCGAAATTCGGAATAAGGCACATCGCCCGCCGTATCCAAAATAATATTCAATTTTTTTTCCTTTAAAAGTTTACAAAGCTCCGCCGCGCCCTCCGCCTGCAACATGACTTCGCCGCCGCTGATCGTCACCCCGCCGCCGCTTTCAGTAAAAAAATCGGTATCTTCCGAAATAACTTCGCAAATTTCTTCGGGCGTCATGAACCGCCCGCAAATCTTTTGTCGGTTCGTGCCCTTATAGTAAAGCACCTGCGGTGCGGACGAAATCGTTTCGGGATTATGGCACCAAGGGCAATGCAGATTGCACCCTTTAAAAAATACGGTCGTCCTGATCCCCGCGCCGTCCCCGAGCGAAAAGCGCTGAATGTCCGATATGTTCAGTTTCATTCTTCAACATCCCCGTAAAACTCTTCTTCCGGCACAACGGGAACTCCCATTCGGATCCGCGCCAGATTTTTTCCCGCACTCTCTCCCAATAGCTCCGATCCGGCATTGTTGTAATGCCCGGGCGCGTCGGGATTCATATATTCGGCCCTCTGCGTCAAATAGCCCGTCAAACGCGTGAGCATGATGAATCCGCTTTCTTTACACAACGTTTCCTGAGCGCGGATGATGGCAATATCGCGCTCGTCGTTGGCAAATTTACCCACACGTATAATACAAAAACCGTCTATGTTCAGATCTTTGATAAGATTTTTACGAAAATATCGCATGCGCTCTTCATAGGTTGTTTGCGACGTACCCGCGAGCGCGTCGCTTTCGCCCTGCAACCAGATAAAATAAATTTTACCCAGTTCGCGAACCGCGTTCATTGCAACCTGCGCATTCCGAACCGCATTCATTGCAGCCTGCGTATTGCGAACCGCGTTCATTGCCGCCTGCGCTTTCTGAACTGCTATGTGGTATCGGCCCGACACATGTTCGGGGAGCCATTCGGCAATCGCCGTAGCCCCTTTGGCTATATGTACCGCAACCGCCCGATTTTGCGTTTCTTCTGTATATGCTTTACAAAAAGCAGGCACCGGCGAACCTTTTCCTTCATGTGCCGCAAGCAAGATATCCCCGATATTTTCCCCTACCGGGTGTTGCAACGGAACGAGCTTATCTTCGAGCCAACGATATTCATATGCCCCTTTTATAACCGCAGCGTCAGGGCTCTTTTCTGTTTGGCCCTGCATATTGCTTTGACCGCAGAATAAAAGTATATCCATCTTTCTCATTCCTGCTGCGTACGGTGCAAAATGTCTTCCTGCACGTCCCTTTCGAGCGTGATATATAAAGCAGAGAACCCCGAAACCCGCACAACGAGAGCGGGATATTTTTCGGGATGGTCCATTGCGTCTTTTAAAATTTCACGCGAAGTTGCATTGATCTGTATTTCCTGCCCGCCCTTTTTAAAATACACTTTGATCAGCGAAAGCAGTTTTTGCCGCTTTTCGTCTTTGAACATGGACGGGGAAAACTTCTGATTGAGCACCGTTCCGCACGCCACGTTGCTATAATTCGGCTTTGTCACGCTATTGATCGTGGCGGTCGCGCCCAAAACGTCTCTTCCGTACGTCGGCGAAGCCGCATCCGAAAGGGGTTCGCCGCAACGCCTGCCGTCCGGCGTTGCCGCAATCCTCTTCCCCGCATAAATATTGTTTACATTGGCGGCCATCGCGACGTAGATCCCGCCGCCGTCATGCGTTTTATGCTTTCGGAACAATCCCGAAAGATAATCGACGAACCACACCGCATATTTATCGACAAAGGAATCGTTGTTGCCGTATTTGGGCGCCGCAAGCAGTTTTCGGCGGAGTTCTTCATATCCGCAGAAGTCATGTAAAAGCGCCTCTCTCACTTCCGGAAGCGTTGCCGACCGATCGATGAAGACGACTTTTTCAATCGCAGCGAGCGAATCGCAAACCGTGCCGATCCCCATCAGCGCCGCCCCGTGAACGGACGGATATTGGCTTCCGCCGCAATTGATATCTTTTGCCCTGCCGATACAGTCTTCGCAAAAACAGGAAAGATACGGCTGCATATATTTTTCGGGATTATAGCGCGTATTTTCGTTGCGGAAAAACATCATATATTCTTCTACGCCGTAGGCAAGTTGTTTTTCAAATTTTTCCATAAAATCCTGCATGGAACGAATTTCCGAAACGTCCCCCATATCGATCCCTACCGAATCGTGGAATATCCCTCTGCCGCGATTGAACAAATATTCAAAAAACCGCGGCGTATCGAACCGGCCGTCGCTCCACGGCGGCTGCTTGCCCGTAATAAAATTTTCAATACATCCCACCATGGAATAATTGTAAACGTCTTCCCGCCGATAGCCGTATTTTTCGAGCGCGGCAATATTGACCGCATCGTTCATCAGCGCGGGATACCCCAACCCCGTTCCGATCACTTTCAAACATTCATCCAAAAATCGGTCGGGAATATCGGGAGAAATGCGCGCAGAGAGATTGGGGCCGGGCACGTTGCAGTTTCCCACCGCTTTTAACACCAAATAGCTCAATTCGTTGACTTCGCATTGCCCTGCCGGCGACGTTCCCCCGATACAGATATTCACCACGTCGTCTTCGCCTCTGTATGCGCGCCGTTCGTAGATTTTCATGAACACATTTTCCAAAAGCTCCAGCGCAAAGTCTTCTTTTAAAATCCCTTTCTCTGTATCCGTTTTATAGAGAGGATATAAATATTGGTCGATCCTCCCCAAAGCCATCGCATATCTGCCCTCATACACAAAACTTTGATGGCACAACCAGACCAACTGCAAACCTTCCGCAAAAGTTTCGGGCGCATGCGTCAACAACGCCTCGCAATTTTTTTGAATAAAACCGAGCCGTTCCGCATTATATCCTTCTCTTCCTTTCAGCGCCGCCGCGGCATCGCGGTAGTTTTCTGCCATGCCCTTTAATCCGAGCACGGTCTTTTTCATGGCGGCAAGATAGCAAACGGCCTTCGCATCTCCCGTATGAGCCTTTTCCGATTCGGAAATTTCCTCCAAAATGCCTTGAATCCCTTTCTTGACGATATGTCTGTAATCGGGCGAATAATGGTCGGCGTTGCGCGCAAAATCCCTTTCCCCGTAATTTCCGACAACGCTTTCGGCATAACGGAGCACGTCTTCATCGACTTGCGCAAAAAGCGGACGGATACTCCCCGCAATCCAGTCGTTTTTATAAATGTACGCGCCGGGTACGGTGAACAACGAATAGATCCCGTTCGCCCTCGCCTCCACGTTTTCCGCCCCGTAATTTTTCGCATATCCCAAATATCTGTAATAGAACGGGACAAATTTCCCTTTCGGAAGAGTTGTAAATTCTTTCTTTAAAAGTTCGGAAGTTTTCATATCCCTTTCTCCTTGTAAAAATTATATGACCATTCCCTCCAATTTTCAATGAATATTTTTAATATTTCTTGACAAAATTAAGATCTCTTTTTATAATTTC